>Ga0206981_10028_pt1 | contig 38095 bp, 30 predicted proteins | sample Alteio_BWMinCont_17_FD_153312 | JGI IMG/M metagenome (GOLD analysis project Ga0206981, IMG submission 153312) | Enriched cells from forest soil in Barre Woods Harvard Forest LTER site, Petersham, Massachusetts, United States -... | ecosystem: Environmental > Terrestrial > Soil > Temperate forest >... | reverse complement strand
ATGTAAAGTAAGCCAGCTCATCTTCATTTTTAAAGTTAAATGTATTATAAAAGCGTAGTGTATTTAACGCGAAGTATAGAAACTGTACCTTATCCTTAGTTACATCGAGATATAAATTATTGTTTGGCGGGCTGCTTTTGGCTATGGCTTTTATCCACCCTTTGGCGGTATAAACTGTATTTTGCAAACCAAATTTCTCTACAGCGGAAACCAGGTTTTCATTGGTTTTATAAATGATGGCGTTTACATCATCAAGTGTTTGAGCAAAAACCTTTTCATTGTCTTTCACATCCAAAAAACGGGCAAAGCCCGAAACCTGCTCTTCCCTGAATAAGCTATTTGGGACAAGGGTTAACCCGGAAGCAGGCATACCAATGATAATTTTTTTATAAGTAGCCGATAATAGGTCGTTTAACGCTTTAGGCTGGGTAAGCTCCTGCAGATTGCAGTTCTGGGCTGAAACCAATAAATGGGTGTCATTAACAACCGCATAACTAAATGAAGTTGCCTCAAGCTGTAATAATAAAGTATAACTGTAAGCCTGGTACAGGTTAAAGTTATTATCGGTATAGTTGTTATTGTCGCTCATGCAGATAAGCAAAAGTAACTATTTTTTGTTATTTGCTATCTGTATTATTAATTAGGATGTTGTTTTCAAGAAATATACCAGCAACTTGCTTTTTAAGTGTTGCTTACCGCATGAACAGATACTGTTGGCAGGCGTAAATCATGCCCCTTAGCCAAAGCGTCCGGTTGTTTCGGTTTCTTGAAATACTTCATCACAAGAGGCTGAAACCAGCTTTCGAGGCCGTAAGCAATTATCAAAATAATAGGTAAACTAACAAACGCATAAATCAACACATTATGAATTAATTTCGAAAAAATAAAGAGGATGGTGTAATGGCTGATGTATAATGAATAAGAATATTTACCCATAATAGCGCCTGATTTACTTATGAAATTTATCAGTCGGTCTTTTATTTTTAATACGTCAATAAGGTAGCCAACCCCCATATAAACATAAGGGAAGGTACTGTACACTATAGCATTTTTTAAAGGCATATAACGTATTGTGAGTGCAGCGATAACAAAAATAGTATGCGGTATTATTAAGTAAATCATTTTTATTCTTTTACCTGCCGGAGGTAATTGTAAACAATACCTGAAAAAAGGAATGGCAAATATGGAAAAGATGAAATACTTTAAAGGATCATAGAAATTTGGAGAAAATTGCATCCTCGAAATTAAAGGCAGGATGCCAAGCCCGAAAAGGACTGTATATTTCTCGGCATAAAAATAGTCGCGGTATTGGTAAATGTAATAGCCTACTATCCATACTGATGAAAATGCAAATACGGCTATAATATGGGTTAAAACATCACGCTCAAGCCTGAAAAAATAAAGCGGTATGGCAATAAGCGAAAGTATAAGCCAATAAAACATTGCCTTTTTTTGATAGCGGCCAATTGTGAATGCAAACAGAACGTAAAAGGCCACTTCAAATGAGAGAGACCATACGGGAAGGTTACTTTGGATACTTGGAACAACATAGCCCATATAATCTTTCATGGTGCTTACCATAAAAAAGTTGCCTATGATGGTTTTTAGGGATGGGAAAGCTGTATTGGTAACATAAAGCGCCACAAATGCCAACAGCATACCTATAATAAATTGCGGATAGATGCGGATAAACCTGTTGCTTAGAAATGCTTTGGTTGATTTTGGCTTTTTACTTTCAGAAAGATTAATTACCAGGCCCGAAAGCATAAAAAACATTATTAATGCATCAGTACCCCAATAGGCCGTAAGCCTGGTTGGATGACCTGTAGGAGCCAGGAAAGCCATATGCCATCCAAGGATAAATACGGTTGAAATTCCTCTCAGGAATTCGAGATAAATTTTTTTCATACGGACAGGTTATCGGGTATTTGAAAAATCATTCATTCGTGCTTTTACGAAAAGACAGCAGAATAGTTACGTTGATTTTAAGCCGGTTAGTTCCATAAGCACGCTTTATTTTTCGCCGGTAAGCCTGATAATTGTGTTTTATCCCGCCCAATTCTTCATGGCACCACTCATTAATTAATTCATAAATTTGCCTTCTTAACTTATTCAACTCAATCCAATTTAGTTAACTCAATCAACTCGTGTCCGACCATATCCAAAAAGCATTTCCTCACGAAGCCACACCTCAACAGCTAGAGCTGTTTGGTAAGCTGCATGAGTTTTTGCTGAGCGATAATGGCGACGAGTGCTTTATATTGAAAGGGTATGCCGGTACGGGTAAAACTACCATAGTGAGCGCACTGGTTAAGGCTTTGCGCAACTATAACTTTAAATATGTTTTACTTGCTCCAACCGGCCGTGCGGCTAAAGTTATTACGGCTTATTCGGGGCGAAAGGCTTTTACTATCCATAAAAAGATCTACCGAAAAAAATCAGCAGTTAATGTTGATGAGGGTTTTTTAATAGGGGATAACCTGACCGACAATACCCTGTTTATCGTTGATGAAGCTTCCATGATTTCGGATGATATTGGTATTGGCCACAAATCATCATTACTTTACGACCTGATAAACTATACTTACAATACTAAAAACTGTAAGCTGATGCTGGTTGGCGATACGGCCCAGCTACCGCCGGTGGGATCGGATGATAGTCCGGCGTTAAACCCCAAGCTGATGAAGGACAGGTTTGGGCTTGATATTTTTACCTACGAGCTTACCGATGTGCTGCGTCAGCAAAAAGATTCGGGCATTTTGTTTAATGTTACCCGTGTGAGGGATATCATCCGCAGGGGAAAAGAAAAAATGCCGCAGATAATTACAAAAGGATATAAAGATGTGTACCGGATGGGCGGCGATATGCTGGAAGAAGGGCTTAATTATGCCTATAACAAGTACGGCAACGATAATACGCTGATAATTTGCCGCTCGAACAAAAATGCCAACGCTTATAATAAACAGATCAGGAACCGCATTTTATACCGGGAAGAGGAACTTACCGGCGGCGATCAGGTAATGGTGGTAAAGAATAACTATTTCTGGATGCAGGAAAAGGAAGATAGCAGCACGGGATTTATTGCCAATGGGGATATTGCCCGGATAAAAAAGGTACGAAGATTTGAGGATATGTATGGTTTTCGCTTCGCAGATGTGCAGCTGGAGTTTATTGATTATACAGAAGACCCTGTGATTGACTGCAAGATAATGCTGGATACGCTTTACTCCGAAGCCCCTGCGTTGCTGCCTGATGATCAGAAACGCTTTTACCTGGAGGTGATGAAAGATTACGACCATATCCCAAACAAACGGGCCAAATGGAACGAGTTAAAACTTAATCCTTATTATAACGCTCTGCAAATAAAGTTTGCCTATGCCATTACCTGTCATAAAGCCCAGGGCGGCCAATGGGACGCCGTATTTATTGACCAGGGCTACCTGACAGAAGAAATGGTAAATACCGATTTTCTTCGCTGGTTTTACACCGCCTGTACCCGTGCGGTAACCGAGCTTTATTTAGTGAATTTTAATAAACAGTTTTTTGTAAAGGGGGAGGATGAATAGGTTATTAGTTCATAGTAGCCCACTCATAAATCATAGGAGATTAGCGAATTATTTGTAACTTTAAACAAAGTTGTAGGCGATGAAAACATTAAGCGTAAACATACCCGAAGAAGCCAATGAATTAGAATTAAAGCTAACAATGGCTGCTATACTATTTGATAAGGGTTTACTATCGGCAGGTCAGGCTGCGGAATTTGCAGGGGTTTCAAAAAAGGAATTTGTATTGAATGCAGGTAAATACGGTGCTTCAGTTTTTGGTGAAACTATTGATGATCTGAACACCGATCTGTTTAATGACTAAAATAATTATTTCTGATACAAGTTGTCTTATCGCTTTAGAAAGAATAGGTCATCTTGATCTTTTACAAAAAATATTTACAACTATCTATACCACGCAAACTGTTGCTGAAGAATTTGAAGAACATCTTCCTGGATGGATCTTAATTAAAGAGGTTAGTAATACCAATATGGTTGAAAAACTTCAACTAATTTTAGATGCGGGAGAAGCAAGCGCAATCACTTTAGCTCTCGAGACAGAAAATTCGATTTTAATTATTGATGAAAAAAAAGGCAGAAAGGTAGCCCGCGATTTAAACGTAGCTATTATCGGAACTTTAAAAGTTTTGCTTATTGCTAAAAACAAAGGTGTTATCAGTTCGGTTAAGCAATTAATCAATGAATTACAAAAGCATTCATTCAGATTTAATAAAGCGATAGTTGAGGAAGTTTTGAGATTAGCCGGAGAAATTTAACTGCGAACAAATCATCCTTTGCTTAAAGCACCACCCACAAGGATGAAATCAAAAGTATTTATTTACATCTCATTAGCTGTTGATCTGCTTATTGCTGCATCAAAGTTTACTGCGGCGGCATTTACCGGCAGCTCATCCATGATCTCGGAGGGGATTCATTCGGTAATTGATGCTGTTAGCCAGGTTTTGTTGATCTGGGGGATAAAAAACAGTGCCCGAAAAGCTGATTTGAGCCGCCCGTTTGGGTATGGGAAAGAACTGTATTTCTGGTCGTTCATTGTATCCCTCATGATCTTTGTTTTAGGCGGATGTGTTTCAGTTTACCAGGGCATTGTGCGCATCCAGCACCCGGTGCTTGACGGTAACGAGGCATGGGACTACGGTGTATTGGGGATAGCAGCAGTATTTACATCAATATCCCTGTATGCGGCCTTTAAAGCATTTAATAAACAACGGGGCAGGTTATCCTTTTGGAAAGCGGTAAAACAAACCAAAGATCCCTCAACTATCATCGTGCTTTTGGGTGATGTAGGCGATATAATGGGTTTAATAGTGGCATTTTTAGGTGTATTTTTAGGACATTACTATCATAACGCCTACTATGATAGCATTGCTTCCATACTGATAGGCATCATACTAATTGCCATATCAGGCGTATTGGTACGCGAAAGCAAAAGCCTGTTGTTAGGTGAGTCAACCAGTCGCAAAACGCTTAAAAAAGTAATCCAGCTGGCACAGGCGGATGAAGCTGTAATAAAAGTAAAAAAACATTTCAGTACCTATATGTCGCCCGAAGAAGTGTTATTGCAGCTAAACACTGTTTTTAAAGATAATTTAACCACCCTGCAGATTACAGATGCTATTGAACGCATCACCAAAACCATCCAAAAAGATTTCCCCCGGATAAAACAAATCTTTATTGAGCCGGTGAAGGGATAGGGCGTTGGGCATTAGTCATTCCTGGTTTTGTTGGTGTTGTCACCATAGATATTCGGAAGATTTATAATTCTTTATTTTCATTGCAACAACGCTAAAAAAGAATTGCCAGAGGCGTAGCCTCGACCTATATTGTAACAACGGATTTTAATCCGTTGGCTATAAAAAGCAGATAAAAAAAGAACCATAGGTTCGATTCATATAAATCCATGCAAAACGGTAAATACTTCCTAAGATCGATATGCATCGTGCCGACGGCACTCCGTATATATGATTTTAGTTCTCAACGGGTTGAAACCCGTTGTTACAAGATCTATCGAGCCGAAGGCTCTTACTGTAAGAGACAACGAATCTTCCGAACATCTATGGTGACAACACCATAGATGTTCGGAAGATCGTAAAAGTCCCCTTTGTCATTCTGAACGCAGAGAAGAATCTTATAAAACTGACAAGTCGCCGCTATAATTATCCGCGTTTAAGTCTCATGCAGAAGATTCTTCTCTGCGTTCAGAATGACAAAATGCGAGGTTGATACAAAATTTACTTTAGCAGGATAATAGATGTTTAAACATGTAATATATTTGCGCTTATAAAATTGAAACAAGAAAGATGTATAAGCTTAAAATAATATCATCAACCGTAAGGCCGGGCCGTAAAGGACCGATAGTTGCCAGCTGGATAGCCGAAGTGGCAAAAAATCATGACTTTGAAGTGGAGCTGCTTGACCTTGGCGAAATTAACCTGCCCGTAATGAATGAGGCCATTCACCCTATTATGCGCCAGTACGAACATGAGCATACCAAACAATGGAGCGCAAAAATTGAAGAAGCCGATGCCTTTATTTTTGTTACTGCCGAATATGATTACAGCTACCCTGCATCATTAAAAAATGCCCTGGAGTACCTGGTACATGAATGGGCCTACAAACCTGCCGGAATTGTGAGCTACAGCGCAGGGCCATTTGCCGGTGTAAGAGCCGTTATGAGCCTTAAATCTGACTTGCTTTCGTTAAAAACAGTTTCGCTTGGCGAAATGGTAAATATCCCATTGCTTCACCAGTTTATTAATGAGGAAAATGAATTTGTAGCCGATGAAAAATTGAACAAAGCTGCGATCTTAATGCTTGAGCAATTGGCCCGCTGGACAAAAGGACTTAAGGCAATTAAAGAAGATAAGTAATATTTGATTGCTCCATTGGGGCAAAATATTGGTAGAAAAAGAAATTCCAGAAGTTCATGGCAGTAGCTTAGCATATCTATATGCTCTGCATTATGATGTCACAATACCAAACAATGACGCGTAAGCGTGTTGTATAGGTGTTGCCCCTACAGGGCAAAAAATATTTTGTTATTTTATTTCTACCAATATTGGGCTCCTAAAGGAGCCGTTTGCAAGGTGGCAATTTTAGAAATAAATAATTGATTCTTAGGTTTTACGCGCTTTACGGCCCCATCGGGGTCAAATATTGGTAGAAAAAGAAAGGAGAAGATTTTTCGTGCCATAGGTACGTAACCAAATTTGCAAATCGGACATGTTGCGTAAATCACAGCACGCTCAATAAGGGATAAGTTTTTCTTTTTTAGGCTATGAGCTATGAACCATCAACTATGAACTTTTTCACTTCTCCAACTCAAACCCCCAATCCTTGCCCTTGTTAATAGCCGGCACGCCTTTATCAAGCCAGATAGGCATGGGCGCTCCTTTTAAAAAGTGATCGAAAAATTGTTGCTCGCGGATAGAGATATCTTTGCGGTTTTGCCTTTGAACAAGGTTATGCGCCTCGCCGTTATATTGCAGCAGCCAAACAGGTTTGCCAAGCCTGCGTAAGGCAGTAAACATCTCGATCCCCTGGTACCATGGCACGGCCCCGTCAGCATCATTAGACATGATCATTACCGGGGTTTTTACTTTAGGCAGCTGGAATAACGGCGAGTTTTCTATATAAAGCTCTGGTTTTTCCCAAAGGGTGGCGCCAATGCGGCTTTGTGTTTTTTCGTACTGAAACTGCCGGTTAACACCGGTTTCCCAGCGGATTCCACCGTAAGCCGAGGTCATGTTGGCAACCGGAGCGCCAGCCCATGCGGCAGCATACATATTGGTTTGGGTAATTAAATAGGCCACCTGATAGCCACCCCAGCTTTGACCCTGGATACCTATATGGGCAGCATCAACCCAAACATTCTTTTTCAAAGCTTCAACCCCTGAGTTAACAAACTCTACCGCTGATGCCCCGGGGTGCCCGGTTTGGTAACTGATATCCGGTGCAAATACTAAATAGCCATTGCTTACAAAGAACGAGATAGGCAATCTTGACGGTGTAGGAGCAGGGGGGATATAACTGTAAAGCCCATCCGACAGCTTTTCATAAAAATAAGCGATCATCGGGTATTTTTTTGTGGGATCGAAATCTTCCGGTTTATACAATATGCCTTTGGAATGATAGCCTTTGGGGGTGGTCCATTCAACCAGCTCGGCAGTGCCCCAGTTGTATTGGGACTGTTGCGGATTGATGGCGCTTAGGCGGGTCTCTTTCTTTAGGTCGGACGACAGGTACACATCCGGCGATTGCCGGTAACTGTATTTGGTGTAGATAAAATCGGCTGCATTTTTTGCTTTTTGCAGGCTGCTATATCCATTAGCCGCCATGATGACCTTTTCTGGCGCTGCGTCATTGCCCAGCTCTTTTTTATAATATCCCCATTGCTTGTTGCCTTCGTTTTGGGCAATTAACCAAAGCATTGCTTTGGCAGGAATAAATTTTTGTTCGGGATCTGTATAATTGTAACGGAAGATGATTTTATTCTTTCTGCCAATCCCACTGGTTAAATTAAGCGCATTTCCGGTAGCCGGGTCAATGCTCCAGATGTCGTAACGGTCATAGATCAATACGTTTTTATCATGCTGCTCCCATGCCGAAATACCATAGGGCGACGGATCATCAGGAACGTCATTTTCCTCTTCGCCCATTTTAACCCCTGTATTGGCTGTCAAACTTATTTTTTTACCGGTTGCAATTGAATAGCTGTGCCAGTTTTGGTCTTTTACATCAAACCAAACAACATACTTACCATCCGGCGAAATACTGTATCGCGCCTTTAACCGGTCATTAATGCGCACCCTGCCGCCTGTACGTGTATTTATTAAATAAGCTTCCTGGCCTGATCCGCCTTCCCACTGGCTTTGCACTCGTGCACCCGTATCTGTTAAACCTAAAACAAAACCAGCGTCGGTATTATCGGGCACTAAAATATCCCGCATATCTATATCGGCTAACTGTGTAAGCTTTTTATCGCCTGAAACGGGTCTTATGACCGCGAGGTAACCGCGTTTCAATTCGCGCTGCAGGCTTTTCAACTGCTGTGGTTGTAAATAATCGTCCTTATAATTCCAGATATCCAGCTTTGCTACCTCAAAATCAACTATTGTAGTATCTATAGGTTTTGGAATAGGCGCGGTGTTGAAAAACAGACTGCCGCCGCTTTTACTAAAATACACCTTACCATCGCCGCTAACTGCCCATTTATCGGGCATGCCCAATGAGTTAGGCGCAGCAACGGTTTCAGCGCTATCTTTCAGGCTGTTGTAATAATAAAGCTTAAAGGGTTTTACGAGCGCCTTCTCCGCATTTTTCTCGGCAGTAAAGGCCAGTTGTTTACCGGCATCATCAAAAACAAGATTGCGATAATTTCCCCGGCCTGTACTTACCATTTTTAAAGTATCCTTATCAATATCATAAACATAAAGTCCTGATTTTACAAGTTTTGATTTTTTTGGAGCGGTAACTGCAAAGGCCAGCAGCTTACCATTTTTTGTAAGCTGGTACTCGGTAACATATTGAAATGAACGGGTTTTACCGGTTTGCAATTGTTTTACATAAAGCTCGGCCCCTTCGCGGGTAGGTGGGGCTATGGTGTTGGTAATGGCTTTTTTTGAGGTATCGGCTGCTGCCGGCTTTTTTAACGTGTCGGCAGGAGACAGGTAGGCAACTACAGGTGCTTTTTCAGCTATTTTGAACGACCTGATAGCCGGTATTTTTTCTACCTTGTTTTCACCAAGTGTAATTATACCTAATGTATCTTTAGGAAACTCTGCAGGCTTTTTCTTTTTGATCTTAGCCTGGCGGATGTCCTTAAAAAATGGCTTGATCAGCATCACCGCATATTTTGAATCGGTGGTAATGCGGGCGGTATCAGCTCTTTGTACCCTGAATTTATTGCTGTTTTTTGCATCGGTTATCACAAGCTCAGCATCGCCTTCCTGCGGCTTAACTACATATATTATCCATTTACCATTATTGCTGATGTGTTCATTATCAATGCTTTGCCAACTATCATAAACAGTGTGATCAAGCGGCTTTTTTTTGATGCTTTGAGCCGATACATTATAAATAGTGAACAAAATAAATGCAGGCAGTAAAAATTTCTTCATAGCTGATGGGTAAAGATGCAAGAATCAAGAAGTCAAGAGTCAAGAAAGATATAAGAATTAAGATCCATCAGATAAATTTTCTTTTTTCCTATCTTGATTCCTGGCTCTTGACTTCTTGATTCTTGAACAACTAAATATGCTAAAATTATAGCTGTGAAGTGTAATTAACGCGAAAAAGTTACAGTAGAAGTGGTAAATCTTGGTAAAAAAGAAACCCGCCATCAAGGCGGGTTTCGACCAAATAAATAATTAATCCCTAAATTAATTATAAGAAGGATGAGCATTGGTAATTAAATCGGCAGTCAGTTTCGTAGCATCTGTTGCAGCAGCAAAGCCGCGTAAATAAACAGTGTATACAAAACCGCTATTTAAAGTAACGTTGCTTAATGTTGTTAATACGGTAGATGTTCCGGCTTTCCTGATCTCAAAATTATAGGACTTTCCTATAATTGATTTAAAAGTTGAGAATCCCTTAAAGCTTTTGTTTGCCACAAACACATCACCATCTTTTACTGCAAAATCAACAGCGGTAGCATCAGGGCTTAAGTTTACAAAACGTAAAGCTGCATTCCCTGAGGCAGGCTGCGCAATTGTATCTGTAAGCAATAAAAGCTGCGGGGTGCTTGGCAGGTTAACCAGGCATAATGTATAAGCCACGTTTTGTTTTAGCGTTGCGGTATCGCTAAGAACGGTTGTTCCTACTCCATATATGCTAAACAGAAATGTTCTTTGGCCAGTATAAGCCTGGAAATAATCAAGAAAGCCTCCGTAATTTATTGCACTTGCATTCACCCTATTGCCATTAATTGAAAAATCCAAAGCCGGTTGCCCGGGAGAGTCCTGAACAACAGACAATAACGCTACCGGTGGAGCCGGCGTATTAGAACTGCTGCCTTTTAAGCACGACGACAACATAAAAGATAGCATGCAAACGGCACTGATCCCTGCTACTAATTTTTTTGAAAGGGTTTTAAAGTTTTTCATAATCTATATTCCTCTATAATTTATAATAGACATTACGGACGAAAAATAGATAGTGCTACACTGGTATTTAAAAAAAGTTAAAATAGTAGGAATGGTAGTTATTAAAAGTTAATATAATTTCTCTTTAGTTTTATAATTTCCTTTAAATCGTGATAATATATTATAAGTTAATAAATAAAGTGCACCGATATTGCCGGAGGATTATAGCCAACCTTTAATAACAAAAAATAGTTAGGGCAACTTTAGCCCAGGCTGCTGAAATCATGACAGATGAAGCCGCCACAGCATAAAAAAACAATTAAAGCAAGAAGCCGCCTCATGTTAATCTGTGAGGCGGCTTCTCTTTATGTTAGTATTTAAATTCTATAATCCGTCGAATACAAAAACTCCTTTTTCCAAAGTTTTCCTTGGTAACAGATCTGCTCTGTTGCTGGCCTGGTAAACAAACGATGCTACGATAATAGCAGCTTGTTTCAGGTCTTCAATTTTCAGGTGATCATAATTATCCATATTGCTGTGGTGGGTACGGGTTTCGTAATCAATAGGGTCCTGGATAAACTGGAAACCCGGGATACCTGCCCAGTCGAACGAAAGATGATCTGTTGAACCGGTATTTCTAAGGGTTACTGTGCTTGCGCCAAGGTTGGCAAATGGTTTAAACCATTCTTCAAATATTGGTTTTATGGCGGTATTATCCTGTGCAAAAATACCCCTAATCTTGCCGGTTCCATTATCAAGGTTAAAATAGGCCGATACTTTAGCCTGTTCTGGTTTTAAAGCAAGATCAACTCCTCTGAAATGGTTTTTTACATAGCCGTATGATCCTAAAAGGCCTTGCTCTTCGCCGCCCCACAAAGCTATGCGGATGGTGCGTTTTGGTTTTAAGCCCAGCGAATCAAGCAGACGTACAGCTTCAAGCATTACTATGCAGCCGGCTCCGTTATCGGTTGCCCCGGTTGATGATGCCCATGCATCCATGTGGCCGCCAAGCATTACCAGCTGTGTTTTTAGTTTAGGATCGGTTCCTGGTATTTCGCCAACAACGTTGTAACCTTTTATGTCCGCGTCGTTAAATTTAGCCTTTACATTTAAGTTTAGCTCAACCTTTTGGCCTGATGCGATCAGCCTTTTTATGCGCTGCGCATCTTCAGAAGCTATTGCTACTTTAACCACACTTTCGCTAGTGTTGGTTTTATATCCCATAAGGCCCTGTACAAACACGGTTCCGTTCCTGTTTTCACCACCTGAGGTTATAATTGCCAATGCTCCTGATTTTTGGATTAATTGAGGTACCCTGTTAATGATGTTAAAATATTTAAGGTAACCCTCTAATACCTCGCGGCTCAGCATATAGGTATCTTTCATGTTAGCCAGCGCGGTATCTGTCAAACGCTCTGCCGATGGTTTAAAATCGGGCTCATAGGCAGGCGCGCCTGCTACTACCAAAACAAATTTTCCCTTAAAATCGGCCGAGTGCTTAATTATGTAAGCTGTATCCATAGCGTTTGCCTGTGGTAATATAACAACCTCGCCGCTGATCTCGCCTTTGGTATTGCCGCTCCATGGTTCAGGGTACGCGGTAATTGATTGTGAGTATGGCGCCTTTAACGAGATGCTGAAATCTTCAATTTCCCATCCTTTACCAAAATTACCCCATGGCTCCATTGCCGTATTTGCCATTCCCCATTTTTTCATTGTTTCAACGGCCCACATGCCTGCTCTTTTATAGCCGGGAGAATTGGTTAACCGCGGTCCTGAAACGTCGGTAATATAATGAGCGATGGTAGGAATGTGTGAGTTTGTCATTTCAGCCTTCCTGATCTTACTGAATGCTGCGGTATCAACAACTTCCTGTTGTGCATAAAGGCTTACGCTGGCCAGCATCAGCGCGGCAAAAATTGGTTTAAAGTAAAAGTGCTTCATTTTTTTGTTTTATGATAATTGGGTCAGTTAATTACAGCTAAAACTAGGAGTTTACCCTTATAACTACAACTTTATTTTAGGGCGACTAATTTTGATTTTAGAATAAATGTGCCGTTAAATGTTACAAACGGCTTTTGATTTCTCCCAATACTACCTTGCACAGCCCTCCGTGAACTCCGTAGTAAAAAACTAACCACAGAGTTCATGGAAAGAAGCATAGAGAGGCACGGAGTCTTGATATTTTAGAATTTCAGATTTTCCTGCCCGGTATTTTCTGTATTTCCTTTTTCGTTTTGTTCTGTTACCAATTCTATATCCGCAAATAATTTCCTGTCTTTACTTAATATTGGGGCTACCCCAAATATGCCGATACCTGCTACTGCAAGCATCATAAAAAGGACCAGGGCACAAAGCCTCACTACCTTTTTTAGATATTTCATATGCTTATTATTAAAAATAATTGATAGTGCTGAATACGCTTCAGCAGCTTAATAAAATGGATTATACCGCTAAGGCGGTTGAAAAGGAGGGGTTATACTAAAGCGATTGCAGGATCGTCACTTGTGTTTTGCGGGATGGTTTTATGCTGATAAAAAAAGCGGGTTTGCAGGGTAGGGATATTGAGGCCGCGGTAATCGATTATTTGCGCTTTTACCTGCCTGCTATGCAACTCACTTAAATTGATGGATGATATAGTGAAAAAAGAAAGAGGATTGAGCTTGTTTTGTGTATGTATTAAGGCCCTTTTATAAGCAATGCTTTTTATAACCCGGTTTTGGCTGTTTTGTACCAAAGTGGTTTGCGGAGCAATGGGCTTCTGTTGGGTTTGAATAACAAATCCCGAAAAGTTAAAAAAACTCAGCAGCAAAACGGCTGCAAAAAGCCATTTTGAAAATAAGTTTTGATAATTATGGATCCGGGTATTTTTCATTCCGGGAGTAAAGATACGAAGACTTACAGAGACTTACGAAGTTTTTGAAACTTCGTAAGTCTGATGTCTTGTCTATTCTACAATTAAAAATATAACTTTGAGATTCATAAACCGCAAAATCAACAATGAGTGAAAAAAAGCTGAGAAGCAGCGACTGGTTTGGCAGAACGGGTAAGGACGGCTTTATCTATCGTTCGTGGATGAAGAATCAGGGGATCCCTGCACATGAGTTTAAGGGCAAGCCTGTTATCGGCATCTGCAATACCTGGTCGGAGTTAACGCCCTGTAACGCCCATTTCAGGGAACTGGCGGAATCTGTTAAACATGGCATTTATGAGTCTGGTGGTTTCCCGGTTGAGTTCCCGGTTATGTCGCTTGGCGAAACGCTTATTAAGCCAACCGCTATGCTTTACCGCAATTTGGTGAGTATGGATGTTGAGGAGTCAATAAGGGCCAACCCGCTCGATGGTGTGGTGCTGCTTTGCGGATGTGACAAAACTACGCCATCATTAATTATGGGTGCATGCAGTGTAAACATCCCGACTATTGTTGTTTCGGGCGGGGCTATGCTTACGGGCAAATACCAGGGCAGGGACATCGGCACATCTGATGTTTGGCGGTTTTCGGAAGCGCAGCGGTCTGGAAGGATGTCGGAAGAGGAAATGAATGTTGCTGAAGCGTGTATGTCGCGCAGCAGAGGACATTGTGCGGTTATGGGGACTGCCTCAACCATGGCAGTGATGACGGAAGCTTTGGGGCTTTCACTACCGGAAAATGCTGCAATCCCTGCCGCTGACTCGCGCAGGAAGGTATTAGCACATCTGTCGGGGATGCGGATTGTTGATATGGTTAAGGAAGATTTGAAATTGTCGGACATCCTTACCTTACAGGCGTTTGAAAATGCCATACTAACTAACGCAGCCATTGGTGGCTCAACTAATTTTATTATTCATTTATTAGCTATTGCAGGCCGGATAGGTGTTAACCTTACCATTGACGATTTTGATACGACAGCTAAAGGAATTCCATTGCTTGCCAATTTGCAGCCATCGGGTAAGTATTTTATGGAGGACCTTTATTATGCCGGAGGGATTCCCGCTGTAATGAAGGAGCTGGATAGCTTTTTAAACCGGGAAACTATTGCGGTAAGCGGCAAACCGATAGCTGAAAATTATCAAAACAGTGAATGCTTTGACCGGGAGGTGATCGCAACTTTAAAGGAACCATTTAACCCCTCTGCAGGCATCACCGTTTTAAAAGGGAACTTGTGCGAAAATGGCGCGGTAATAAAGCCCTCCGCAGCAAATACTGCGTTGATGCAACACAAAGGTAAAGCCATTGTATTTGAAAATATTGAAGATTATAAAGCAAGGATAGACGACCCTTTACTTGATGTTGATGAGAATAGCGTACTCGTATTAAAAAATGTTGGACCAAAAGGCTATCCAGGGATGCCTGAAGTTGGAAATATGGCCATCCCAAAAAAGCTGCTTGAAAAGGGGATTACAGACATGGTACGCATCTCTGACGGGCGGATGAGCGGCACCGGCTTTGGTACCGTTGTTTTGCACGTTTCACCCGAAGCTGCAGCGGGCGGCACAATTGCCATAGTGCAGGATGGCGACTTAATCAGTCTTGACGTGTTTAATAAAACGTTACATATTGAACTTTCTGATGCTGAAATTGCCGAAAGGAAGAAGCAGATGCAACCTGTTACGCCTTTAGCAAACCGGGGTTATACCTGGCTATACCAGCAAAATGTAGAACAGGCGCATTTAGGGGCCGATTTTGGCTTTTTAAAAGGCGGCACCGGCAGCGAAGTTTTGAGGGATTCGCACTGAAGGAAAGAAGCAAGAGAAAAGAATCAAGAAATCAAGAGTCAAGAAGCAAGAGTTAGAATAAAAAGGGGATCAAGGTTTATTTACAATGACAAACAAAAAATTTGCAGATCAGGTAGCAATTGTAACGGGGGCGGGGCAGGGGATCGGTTTCGAGATTGCCAGGCAGTTGGCTAGTGAGGGCGCTTCGGTTATTCTTAATGATATTGACGAGGAATTAGCTAATACTGCATCCGCAGAAATTAAAAAGCAGGGCGGGGTTTGCCATGCGGTAGCCGGAGATGTCTCAAATGTTGAATTCATTCAGCATTTGGTTGATGAAGCGGTTGCTAAATTCGGGAAGCTAACCATCGCGATAGCAAATGCGGGGATTACCACTTTTGGTGAGTTTTTGGATTATCAGCCGGAATCATTAAAACAGGTAATGGACTTAAACCTGTATGGCACGTTCTTTTTAACGCAAAAGGCAGCTATCCAAATAAAAAAACAAGAGTCGGGTGGCAGCATATTGCTAATGTCGTCAGTAACCGGGCACCAGGCGCATAAAAACCTGGCGGCTTACGGAATGACAAAGGCCGGGCTGGAAATGCTGGCCAAGAGTTTGGTGGCTGAACTGTCAGACTATAATATTACCATTAACACCATTGCTCCCGGCGCTACTTTAACGGAAAGAACATTGAGGGATAAGGAGTATATGGAAACCTGGTCGAGAATTACACCTTTGGGTAAACCTGCTACGGTTGAGGATATAGCCAACGCCGCGCTGTTTTTTGTATCGCCGGCTTCCAGGCATATAACCGGACAAAGTTTGGTTGTGGATGGAGGTTGGACGGCTACCAGCCCGTCGCCGTATTGATACGATCTGCAGGGTGTAATGTCGCAGCAGGGCATTGCCCTGCTGCGACATTACACCCTTTCCTATTAAATTTATAACAAATACCAAGCCCTGAAGGGGCGACATCCATTAGCGCAGGGCAACGCCCTGCGTTATTGTACAGACAAAGCCATATGTAAGGTGGTGCCAATAAAAAAAGCCTGTGGGGACACAGGCTTTGCGTTTGTTTCTATGAATTTTTTCAGATGCCCCGGTTTTCACCGTTGCTATAATTGCCTACAAATATGATTGCAATGCACCACTGCGTGATGACTGCTTGATCCGTTGCAGCGCTTTATCTTTTATCTGGCGAACCCTTTCGCGGGTAAGGATGAATTTTTCACCTATCTCTTCAAGCGTGTGGGTGTGGTTGTTTCCTAAACCGTAAAATAATACCAATACTTCCCTATCGCGCTCGCCTAATTTTGAAAGGGAACGGTTAAGCTCGGTAGCCAGCGAATCATGGATCAGCATACTGTCGGTTGTTGGCTCATTATTTTGCATTACATCCAGCAAAGTACCTTCTTCACCCTGTTGAAAAGGGGCGTCAATTGATACCTGGCGACCTGAATTTCTTAATGAATCGGCAATTTTTTCAACCGTTGTTTCAAGGCTTTCAGCCAGTTCTTCGGGTGTTGGGTCGCGTTCAAATTCCTGCTCAAGCTGTGATTGTACTTTTCTTATCTTGCTTAAAGTGCCAATTTGATTCAGCGGCAAGCGTACGGAGCGTGACTGATCAGAGATCGCAGAAATTATTGACTGCCTGATCCACCAAACGGCATATGATATAAATTTAAACCCTTTAGTTTCATCAAAGCGTTTTGCGGCTTTAATAAGGCCAAGGTTACCTTCGTTAATCAGATCGCCAAGGGTAATGCCCTGGTTTTGATATTGTTTAGCAACAGATACAACAAAACGTAAATTTGCTTTTGTTAAACGCTCTAAAGCGGCCTGGTCACCATCCCTGATCTTTTGTGCAAGGATAACTTCTTCCTGTGCAGTAATCAGATCTACTTTACCAATTTCTGTTAAATATTTATCAAGCGATTGGGTTTCGCGGTTAGTAATGGACTGAGTTATCTTAAGCTGTCTCATTTAATAATAGTTATGCCTCAAAGAAAGCCAGGCATTGGGTGATATGTTAAATCTTCTCTAAGGAGAAGATAAGCTGTTGATTAACAGCGAGGAAAATAAAAAGCATTTTCCGTTTTAGGGAAAATGCTTCACGATTAATTATTATAGTTTTAAGCTACTTTTACTTTTACCGCGTTAGGGCCTTTTTTGCCTTCTTCTACTTCGTACTGAACTGTGTCATTCTCGCGAATGCGGTCGATCAGGCCTGATGAGTGTACAAACACTTCTTTGCCACCGTTACTTGGGGTGATGAATCCAAAACCCTTTTCTTCATTAAAAAATTTTACTGTTCCTTCTTGCATTATATTGATTTTAAATAGTTACAAAGGTAGCTATATTTATTCACTTAACACGCATAGTATTAGGTTGTTTTATTTTAATGACTTTTAATTGATTTATTACATCGTTTATAGGTAAAAAACAACGTTTTTAAATTAAAAAAAGTAGCAAACACACCAGGGCGCCGGTAAGGGTGTTCAAAAAATTCACTAAATTGTTGCCAATTAAATGCTTACGTTCCACCGTTGCGCCCAATATTGAATCGGCCAAATTGCCAATAATACCTGCCAGGATGATCCATAATAATTCACTATTCCAACCATGACCAATGGAATAAACACCCGCAACTATTACCGCCCCGGCTGCACCTGTCAGTGTGCCTTCAATGCTAACTACACCATCCAACCCTGGCTGGTCTTTTTTAAAAGTGATGATATTATAAAACCTGCGCCCCAGCAATGTGCCCAGCTCTGATGATAACGTATCGGCTGTGGCTGCAGCAATGCTCCCGGCTATCATCAGTTGCACTATAGGCGATAGCGCAGGTATATACCATGCAATTGCACCCAGTATGGCTGCAACGCCGCCATTGGCCATTACCTGCCCTGCTGTGCGCCCGCCTTTGTTTTCATCGGCTGCACCAAGCGCTTGTTTCTTTTTTAAGCCGATGCCGGTAGCGGCCGATCCTAAAATAAAAAATAGGGCAAGCATGATAATGCCTGTATAGCCACCACCTTTAAAAACTAATAAACCAACTACGCCGCCAAGTAAAGCAGCCTTAACGGTTAACTTATGAGTAATGATGCTAAGCGCCACACCGGCAAACAGGAAGAAATAGACCAGGTAATTATAAAGGATCATACATAAAGCGATACTCAATATATCGCTTTCCTAAAGTATGAAATTCTTATTATATGGATACGGCAATTCCGTTGTTGCGGTCAAGTGATTTTTCGGCGATCTTGCTCATCTGGTTAAAAATAAATGAAGGCACCAAACGGCTTAATAATGCCAGTAAAGACGCTATCCCCGGAAAAATTTGATATTTATCCTTTTTCATTCCTTTTATGGCGGCAGTAACCAGTTTACCGGGTTCCATTAACATTTTAGGGTCTACATCACCCGCAAACTTATCATTCAAAGGTGTTTTTGCTCCAGGCGCCACCAGCTCAAACACCTTAATGTTATCTTTTTTTAGCTGAACCCGTAAAGACCGTGTGTATGATTGCAGACCTGATTTTGTCGCTCCGTATATGGGGGCCAGCGGAAAAGGAACAAAGGCTATCCCCGATGTTACATTCATAATTGCGGCGTTGTTTTTTGTTTGCAAATGCGGTAGAAATTGCTGTACCATCCTTACCGGACCCGACAGGTTTATTTCGATTTCGCGGGTGATGTTATTTAAGTCGATGGATCTGTCATGAAGATTGAGCTTTCGCATTTCACCTGCGTTGTTTATCAAAATATTCAGCTCTGGAAACCGGTTGACCACTTGGTTGTATAAATTTATTATTGCTTCGGGATCGCTTACATCACTTTTAAAAGTATGAATTTGGGGCAACTTCAATTTGGTTTCATCAAGCTTAACCTGGTCGCGACCGGTAATTATTACCGTATTGCCCAAAGCTATCAATTGGGCGGCAAGTTCAAGGCCTAAGCCGCTCGTTCCGCCGGTTATTAAAACTGTATTATTATTGAGTTCCATCTTTGTTTAAATTTTATTGAACAAAGGTCAGGCTCTGAGTTGCTTACAGTTTGCGAACATCAATCCATTGTTTGCGAAATTCAAACCTGTTTTTGCAGAATTAAAGGCCGGCAATTGGAAATCATGTTTTCGCACTAAAAAATGCAGCCAAAAAAGAAAAATATTTATTTAACTTAACGCTTTATTGCATTAATTATGAAACCAACCAACAGGCGAAAATTTATAGCAACATCAGCAGCGCTTGCCGCAGGTACAGCGGCATCTGCAATTCCTTTGAAAGGGGCGGGTAATAAATACCCGGTTATTCATCATGTGTTTTTCTGGCTAAAGAACCCGGCATCGAAAGAAGACCGGGATAAGCTTGTAGCAGGTGTAAAAACCTTATCAAAAATTGAAACCGTGCGCGAACTTCGCGTTGGTGTTGTTGCCTCTACCGAAAAACGGGATGTGGTTGATAACAGTTGGGCAGTATCTGAGCTGATGTTTTTTAGCGATCTGGCCGGACAGGCAACCTATCAAACCCACCCGGTACACCTGGAGTTTATAAAAAATTGCAGTCACCTTTGGGAAAAGGTTATTGTGTATGACGCGGTGGATGCTTGAGGTAGTGATTAGAGACCAGAGATTAGGAAAAAGAAGGAAATCAAAAAATTAGAAGGAAGACCAATTTAAAGACTTAACTTATACAGGGTTCTTTCTATCTTGATTCCTGACTCTTGTTTTCCTGCTTCTATTTTAAAAAAATCATGTCTACAGTAGCGCTTCATACTCCAGCCGGTAAATGGATTATGGTTTCGGCCATTTTGGCGTCGTCAATGGCGTTTATTGATGGTACGGCGCTAAACGTGGTTTTACCGGCATTGCAAAATGGCCTGCAAGCCAGCGGGGCCGACCTGTTCTGGATCCTGAACGCTTACCTGCTGATGCTGGCGGCCCTAATACTCATTGGTGGTTCATTAGGGGATAAGCTGGGCCGTAAACGGATCTTTATGGCCGGGATCTTTATTTTTATTTGCGGATCAGCACTTTGCGGGATCTCGCCCGGTGTAACCTGGTTAATTATATTCAGGATAATCCAGGGCATTGGCGGTGCGTTAATGATCCCCGGCAGCCTGTCGCTTATTTCTTCATCTATCGATGTAAAAGAAAGGGGTAAGGCAATTGGTACCTGGTCGGCATTTACAACGGTAGTGACTATGGGCGGCCCTGTTTTGGGCGGCGCTTTGGCCGATGCCGGTTTGTGGCGATATATTTTTTTTATCAATGTGCCGATAGGCATAGCTGCTTTGATAATGCTTTGGTTTAAGGTAAATGAAACCAAAGATGAAGACAGCGACAATGCCATTGACTTCCCCGGAGCCATCGCCATTGCGCTTGGACTGGCGCTGGTTACCTTTGGCTTTTTGAGGATTCCGGCTGTTGGTTTGCATAACTGGCAGGTTTACCTGTCATTATCTGCAGGGATCTTATTGCTGATTGTATTTGTTATCATCGAAAAGAAAAGCAAACATCCCATGATGCCTTTACAGCTGTTTGCAAACGCCACATTTACAGGAGCCAACCTGCTTACCTTCTTTTTATATGCCGGGCTTGGAGCGGGAATGCTGTTCATGTCGCTAAACATGGTGCAGGTGCAAGGCTATAGCCAGCTGCAAAGCGGGTTAACTTTTTTGCCGTTTACGGTTATGATGATCTCCCTGGCGCGTTTTGCAGGCGGACTTGCTGATAAATATGGTCCGCGACTATTGCTCATTTGTGGACCCGCAGCGGCGGGAACGGGTTTGCTGATCCTGTCCTTTATCAAACAAACCAACGGTCCGGCAGATTACTGGACGAGTTTTTTCCCCGGTGTGATAGTTTTTGGTTTGGGAGTGTCGTTCACTGTTGCGCCTTTAACAACTGCGGTAATGGGTTCGGTAAGCGATCATTTTTCGGGAACAGCATCGGGCGTAAACAATGCCGTATCGCGGATAGCCGGGGTTTTCGCCAATGCCATATTTGGCGCCCTTGCTGTATTGTTTTTTGCAGGGGCTTTGCAAACGCAGCTAAACCATGTAAAACTGAATGCGGCTGAAAAACAACAGGTAGTTGCCCAGGCTGCAAATCTCGGGAATGCAAAAGTACCGGAAGGAATCAGGACTGATAAAGAGATAATTGAAAAAGCCTATCACGAAAGCTTTATAAATGCCTACGCTAAAATTATGCGGACATCAGCAGCGCTTGGGTTTTTAGGGGCATTGATGGGAGTGGTGTTTATTAGGGGGAAAGTCAGGAAGTCGGAAAGTCCGGAAGTCCGGGAGTAAAGAGAGGAAGTTGGATGTGGTTGGAAAATACGGACGATTTTGCGGAAATTTTCCTTCCCTCTTTACCGTTTACGGAAGAGAGGGAGGTCCAGCGAAGCGTCGACCGGGTGAGTAAATATGTGCGCGATATTCACGCCCATGCTTCCCCGCAACTATATCTGCGTAAACGCATGGTGCAGAGTTGACTCACCCCGACGTTGCTTCGCTCGTCGCCCTCTCTTCGCCTGCGGCGGAAAGAGGGGAAAAAGGTATGATGATTTTTTCCTTCCCTCTTTACCGTTTACGGAAGAGAGGGAGGTCCAGCGAAGCGTTGACCGGGTGAGTAAATATGCGCGCGATATTCACGCCCATGCTTCCCCGCAACTATATCTGCGTAAACGCATGGCGCAGAGTTGACTCACCCCGACGTTGCTTCGCTCGTCGCCCTCTCTTCACCTGCGGTGGAAAGAGGGAAAAAAGGTATGATGATTTTTTCCTTCCCTCTTTACCGCTTGCGGAAGAGAGGGAGGTCCAGCGAAGCGTCGACCGGGTGAGTAAGATCTGCGTGCGATATTCACGCCCATGCTTCCCCGCAACTATATCTGCGTAAACGCATGGCGCAGAGTTGACTCACCCCGACGTTGCTTCGCTCGTCGCCCTCTCTTCGCCTGCGGTGGAAAGAGGGAAAAAAGGTATGATGATTTTTTCCTTCCCTCTTTACCGTTTACGGAAGAGAGGGGGGGCCAGCGAAGCGTCGACCGGGTGAGTAAATATGCGCGCGATATTCACGCCCATGCACTAACGTTAACGCATGGCGGCGTTGACTCACCCCGACGTTGCTTTACCTGTAGCGGAAAGAGGGGAAGGTGCTTTAAAAAGGTGATCACCACCTATTTACAATCACCAATAGTTATATATATTGCTGCTTTTAAACTGACCTCAATTTGCAAAACGTTTACTTAATTCCATTTATTAAAAAAACGGCCTGCATGTGTATGCTGTTACTGTTTTGTGCGGGAGCTTATTGTCAGCCTAAAACAGAGAACGCCCATAACTTTTCACTTGTAGTAGTAAACGAAAAGCTGCAGCCTGCTGATGGTGCAACGGTTAAGCTATTGAAAGATAATAAATTGCTAAAAACTGTTGTAACCAATGCAAATGGAATGGCAAGTTTTGTAAGCATTCAAAGGGGCTCCTATACCTTTTTAGTAAGCAGCACCGGCTATAAACCGCAAACCAGCAGGGTTTATCATTTCCCGGCTGATGTGACTACTGATACCATAAAACTGCAACCATCAACCACTAATTTGCAGCAGGTAGATGTTACAGCCCATGCCCCCGTTATGGAAATGAAACAGGGGAAAATGGTGGTTAATGTTGATGCATCTGTTACCAATGCAGGCTCAACCGTGCTGGAGGTGCTGGAAAAATCGCCGGGGGTTACGGTGGACAGGAACGGCGGCATCTCCCTGCTGGGTAAGGCAGGCGTACTGGTAACCATTGACGATAAACCTACCTACCTGTCGGGTGCTGACCTGAATAATTTATTGAGCAGCATGAGCTCATCGCAAGTATCGCAGATTGAACTGATATCCAATCCCACAGCCAAATATGATGCAAGCGGCAATGCGGGCATCATCAACATAAAAACAAAAAAGAACAGGCAGAAAGGTTTTAACGGCTCGTTTACAACTTCGGTAGGGCAGGGCGTTTATCCAAAAAACAACAACAGCCTGGTGCTCAACTACCGCATCGGGAAGATCAACACCTTTTTTAATTATAACTTTAACTATGTTGAATACCTGACCAACCTGTATGCACTTAGAAAATATTACGATGATAACGGAGCCGTTACCGCCATGCTGCGGCAGCCATCATTTTTTAGCGGTAAATTTTTTAATAATACCATTAAAACCGGCCTTGATTATTATATCGGCCCAAAAACTACTATCGGCGTTGTGCTAAGCGGTACCAGTATTCACCGTTATGGCAATAACCTGGCTACAGCCACCTGGTTAGATCCGGCAGGTACGGTTGACTCGGCCATTGCCACCGGGAATAAAAACGATAACAAGTTTAAAAACGGGGCGATAAATTTAAATTTAAGGCAAACCATTTCCGCGTCGCAGGATCTTGCTGTTGACCTTGACTACCTGCATTACAGCCTTGAAACCAAACAGGATTTTAATAATGAACTGCTTGCACCCGGCGGCTATCAGGATGAATCACGCGGAAATATCCCTACTACCATAAAGATAGCCTCGGGCAAGGTGGATTATACATTGAAACTGGGCGAAACAGGTTCCCTGCAATCCGGGATAAAATCGTCATACAGCAATACGGATAACCTTGCTGCCTATCAGAATTTTGTTGGAGGACAATGGGTTGATGACAATACCAAAAGCAATCATTTTTTGTATAAGGAAAACATTAACGCTCTATACTCATCTATCGAAAAAAAATATGGTAAATTAACCTTACAGGGCGGGGTTAGGTATGAGTACACCAGCTATAAAGCAAACCAATTGGGCAACGCAGTTCAGAAAGATTCGGCTTTTTCGCGAAACTACGGGGAGTTTTTCCCGAGCGGTTACGTTAGCTACCAGGCAGATTCGTCACATAGCTTTACGCTTACCGCAGGCAGGCGGATTGACAGGCCTGTGTTTCAAAACCTTAACCCATTTTATTTTATTATTAACAAATACACCTACGAAACCGGCAACCCCTACCTTTTGCCCCAGTTTAGCTGGAACTTTGAGCTGAGTCACCAGTATAAAAACCTGCTCACTACCACCGTATCCTACAGTAGTATACAAAACTATTTTTCGCAGCTGTTTTTGAATGATGTGACTAAGGGGATCTTGTTATACTCTCAGGGAAATGTGGGGCGTACGTATAATGTCGGGGTGTCGCAGGCGGTTTCGGTATCGCCGTTAAGCTGGTGGAGCCTTACCGCACAGGCTACGTTTAATCACAAGCAGCTGCGTGGCTTTAACGGCAATAATTACACCAGCCAAATTAACCAGCTAAACATCAGCGCAAACAACCAGTTTACAATAGCCAAAACCTATACTGCCGAGATCTCCGGTTTTTATACCACCCGGGCCCGTAACGATGTGCAGGAACTGTTGTACCCTACCGGGCAGCTTTCAGCAGGGATAGCGAGGCCTATATTGAAAAAGAAAGGCACCCTGAAGTTTAGCTTACGCGACATTTTATACACCAATGCCATGGAGGGCTTTACATCGTTCCCAAACGCTACCGAATACTTTAAAATTAAACGGGATAGCCGGGTGTTTACGCTCACCTTTACCTACCGATTTGGTAAAACCTACAAAACCATAAAACGTACAGACGGCAGCGCAAGCGAGGAAATAGAAAGGGTAGGGAATGGGTGAGGGTTTAGTCTTGAGTCGAAAGTCTTGAGTTCTAAGTCAGGAAAAGACAAGACTTAATCTCCATAATATTTCCGTCTTCGTAGATTCTCATAGAGGACCCTGCGCCCGCATGCCAAGTATACGTGCGGTTTTATACATCAACATTGCATTTTGCAAACCACAACGCAGGGTCCACGATGCGAGACCCTGTTGGGACGGAACAGCGCAAATTCACCATTCTGTATTTAATAATCTATCCGATCTTGCTTTCTTTGACCCATCGGGTCAACCCCTTTGTAGAACTCACCATCGCCATTCTTTAGTACCTCGTAGAGGTTACCCTTCGCCCTTTAACAGGTCTTGAATTGCGGGTTAAGGGTAGCCTCTACGAGGCAATTAACCTTATTATGCGCATTTTCTACAAAGGGGCAGACTCTATGGGTCATAAAACATAGGGTCCGCGATGCGATACCTTGCTGGGACGGAAAGGGATTTACAAAATACCCCTTTGTCATCATGGAACGCAGTGAAGGATCTTATTCGATTGATAAGTCGCCGGCATACTTGTCCATCGTTCCTGTCCCGCGTTGAAGATTCTTCGCGATGCTCAGAATGACAAAGGGAGGATTTTTTGGTAAAAAGTGTGAGCTTTCTAAAACCACTGCTTCATTTTTAATCCCCCCAAAACACAACAAAACCCGGCCGAAGCCAGGTTCTATCAACATATATCTGTGAAAATAGGGCAAATTAAGGATCGATCATCAGCCAGGTTTGGGGGCCGACAATACCATCTGGTACCGCACCATGCTGAGATTGAAATGCGCGGACAGCGGCTTCGGTATTAGGTCCAAAGTCTCCGTCGGCGGTTAGGCCCAGTTTGGTTTGTACAATTTTAACCAGCGCAGGGTCATTAGGCAAACCCCGGCGAAGAGTAGCGCGAGCCGGTTGAGTGGGTGTTGCAGGGGTAACTACAGGGATCAGCACGGGTGCAGGAGCGGCGCCATTCAATATATCGGTTACCGCTGCGCGGAAGACGTCCATATCAAAATCCGGGTCGGATTTGCGGCCCACCGGCAGTGCGTATTCTTTATGCCCGGCGCAAAAATCAGCGCTTTTGCCAATGTGTTGCAATATGGCTGCCACGCCACGATGGTAGGCATCCATTTGCACCGCTGGCCATGGCGAATCATCACGGCCGCCGGTATTTTCGGCCTCAATGCCAATCAAATTGCTGTTTCCGCTGGTAATACCGCGCCACAAGCCTGCACCGGCATGATAGCATTTGCCGGCAGCTACAATGTAATAAGTACCATCTCTGCCCAGCCCCAACTGTGACAGTGGCCCGGGAAGGTCTGGCCTCCCTGTTATTAAGGTGTTAAGCGTGGGCATATTGCCGCTGTTTTTACCAGGTGTTGCCGTGTGGTGGCAAAGTACCCCCAATACATTCCCCATATCGCCATGGCCACGGGTTTCCCAGCCTGGTGATTCTGCTACTTTTAAACCGGCGTTTACTAAAACATCCGGTAGCCATGTTAATGAAAAAGCCATATTATATCATTCCTCCTTTTGATTCCGGCAGACCTTGATCTCCCGTTAAGTCTGTTGATGTTACACCGCATCCGTCTGGTTCTGTATCGCCGGGTGCCGGCGGATCTGGTGGCGGCGGCGGGTTTTGATCTGCCGTTGCGTCAGTTATCCCACCACCACCTCCGGTTGGCGGCGGGTTAGTGTTTATTGTAATTACCTGTGGTGTTTGCGAATCTTTTGGAGCCCCCTCACCGCTCTTTTCATTCGGCTTAATTGTTGACCTTACTACCATAACTTTATTCAGCATATCAAACCAAAAGGGCGCACCCAGGGTAGCCGCAAATGCGGTGATCAGCCAACCTAACAGCGGGCCCATAAAAGTATTCCAAAAGCTATTTGGAGCAGCAGGGTCCATTTTGGCAGATGTAAGGCAATCATTATCCCAGCCTATTGGTAGGTTTTGTGCGTCAAGCTGGGTTTGGGCAGCCTGGTAACCTATCTGCTTGCTGGTGTCTTTTGCGGCAGCTTCTGCACTTGCCACCAGCATTTTGCGCTGGGTATCGTTTTTTGCAAGATATTTAACAATTTTAATGGTATTTACATTCAGCGCTATGGTTACCACAAGGGCTATCCATAAAATAACCCACTGGGTTGAGCGTTTGTACCAGCCCGAAACCCTGTCCATGCCGCTGTTATACCAGTCCTCAATATTAGCCTGGGCTTTATTCAGGTCGCCCTTTGCAGTATCAATAGCATAAAGCAATACCCGCCTTATTTCAGGGTTTTGCATTTCGGTTACATTTTTCCTTATCGCGTCAAGCGTTATTACCGGTGCGCCTGTAGTGGCATCCGTAGCATTGGTGGTAACGCCCTGGGCCGCAATATCCATCAATGCCGCTGCAAAAGTTTTTGATGGGATGTAGGATGGCAGGTTGCTGCCCTTTGCCAGCAAATCAGGACTTTTGTTTTGTTTACCTGCGGTATAACCACCATTAAAAAGCCCGTAAATTAAAGGATGCTCATAAAGCGCTTTGGCAAGGCCGGTGCCATCAGTATCATGTAAAAGCTGGCGGATACCCTGTTCAAGATAGGCGGCACGGGTTTTAAGCTTAGCCTCTATACCTTCGCGGATGGCGGTACAAATAGTGCTCACCAGGATAAATACAAATATTATCCCTATTGCGATCTCTAAAATGTTTGATCCGAACATGTTGATTGTGGTTAAGTGTTTTAGGTAGATTTATAGCTTAATTATTATTAATTTAAATGACAGCTATCATTCAAAAAAATAAATTATTCTAACTATAAGTTATGTTTGTGAGCATGTTATGAAGTGATATCAGGTTTGTGCTTATTACCAATAAATATCTGATAAAAAATATTGGCTAACAAGCTTTTAGGGAAATTTATTTATTAGGATTAAATATGCAGCAGCAAATAGTAATGGTATTTATTAAAACTTATTTAAGGTATATTGATACATGAATTGCAAATATTCCGTTAGTTAAAGCCCCGGAATTATAAACCGTGGGTCTGCTGTTGAATTTGCATTTTATTATTCCTTACCGAAGTGAATTATTGGCGCATTGATTAATCAGCCAGATACTTATATTTGCACACTTACTGTTTAATTATATATGATCAAAATATTTGTGGGTGGCTTCCCGCTTGATTTTACAGAACTTGACATCGCGATGCTTGTTGGGTTACATGGCGACATCAGTACTATTAAAATTGTACGGGATAAAAAGACGAGGATTTGCAAAGGTTATGCATTTGTAGAGATGATAAGCAAAGACGGCGCCGAAAAGGCTGTTGAAGCGCTTGACGGCATTGAAGTAGGCGGCAGGCAATTAAATGTAAAAATAAGGGAAGAAAAACCTGTTGCAGCACCCAGAAGCTATTCTTCAAATACGAGGTCATCTTCATTTTCATCAGGCAGCAGCTTTGAAAAAAAGAAACGCCCAAGAAGGCCAATTTAAACGCCGAACTCCAAAGCCAGGCTTTTTACGGCTTCATCATAGCTTTTGCTTTCAATAGCCATTACAAATTCTATCGGCCCGCCTTCTTTGCCGCAGCCAAAGCATTTAAAGATGTTTTTGGCCGGGGATACCATAAAGGAATCGGAGCTATCCGCATGAAACGGGCAGTTAGCTTTTAAAATACGCCTGCCTGTTTCAAGTTTTAAATGTTTTGATACGATCCGGGTTAAATCAGTTTGGGTTTGTATAAATTCTGGCGACATAATATAGTGCGACAAACATACACAACCATCAGTAGGGCGCAAACCAAAGCCGTTGAATGTTGAAAATTTTAATGATGTTAGGAAATTGATTAATAAATATTGAAGAATTAATTTTCAGACGATGGCATTAAGTTAATGGGAAACACAAACGCGATTCTCCCGAAAAGCGTAGTAGCCCCCTCTAAATCTCCCCCGGTAGGGGAGACTTTAGCTTTGCCAGCGGTTGTTTTTTTCAAGTCCTCCCTACCGGGGAGGATTTAGGTGGGGCTACCGGAAATTGCTATGTGCTTTGTTATCAGTAGTATTCTCATGACTTAAATGACCGATGGGGCATATTCCGGTGGAAGTATCACTGACATTTTCTCATTTATAAAATGTGTACACACTGTAGTCGAAAGGAGAGGATTTGAACTCCACACCCTTTCATATTGGTGTTAATGGCATATCCAATAGTTTGTTTCGCATATTTCGCTTTTGCTTTGCTCAATACATTTGATAAAAAAAACAGCAAAATGAAAAGCAAAATTTTTAAGGTTTTAATAATAGGTTTGTTATTAGCCTTTACAGGTAAAACATATGCCGGTACCGGTCCGGCTGATTATAACCAAACTATCCGCGATTTTATCGACAGCCACATGAACTCCAATTATAAAAAGCTCGATGAAGTGATGGGTGATGATGCCACCTTTAAGATTCCCCGTGGCGAAGTTGTGTTGATCCAATCAAAAGCAAAACTTGTTAAGCAAATGCAGCAAATAGCAAATGTTACGCAAAATTGTGATGCAAAATACGAAGTGCTTGCAAAAAGCGATGCCCTGGTTATTGCCCGCGTTGATTTTAACTATGAAAACACTATACAGCATAACTTTTTAATATTGGAAAAGAATATTGATAAGGAGTGGAAAATAACCCAGGTGTGTAAGGTTTTTGATGATAAAGAAGCGCCGGAACCTCAAAAGGTAATAGCGAAGAATTAGAATCAAGAGTAAGGACATCAAGAATCAAGATACAAGTTTAAATAAAAAATTGACTGACCTCAATCCTTTTATCTTGATTCCTGACTCTTAACTTCTTGTCTCCTGATTTTTAATAAATACGTTAACTGGTCTTTAATTAATCACCCCATTGGGGTGATTTTTTATTACATTAGTATTAGCTTAATTTGTATACATGGTTATCAATTAAGCTGCGAACCACACTTATGTACCTGTTTTGAATAGATCAACACATTCTGTACACCTCCCATTAATTTTTGTTTGGGTATTTTGCATTATACTCATTTGTGGTAATAAGGCAACAGCGCAGAAGTATGCATTTGTGCATTATGATATTGAGGATGGGCTTATTCAATCGCAGGTAAACAGGCTATACCAGGATAATACCCACCGCTTATGGATAGCTACGCTCGGTGGCGTTAGCCGTTTTGATGGCCATGATTATTATAGCATCTCAAAAACAACAGGCCTGCCAAACAATTTTGTATATGAAATTTACGGTGATAAAAAAGGAACGGTTTGGCTGGGCACCAATATGGGCCTGTCATCAATAAAAGATCAAAAAGTATATAACTACCCCGTACCTGCTGACGTAAAAAAAACATGGGTATTTCACCTGGCCGAAGAACATAACGGTACTATTTGGGCAGTAATGAATAACCATTTATACCGGGCGGTTAATAATCAAATGCAAAAGGTAAAAATGCCAGATAGCCTTAGCTGTTTGGTTAGCTGTATTGCTAACGACAAAGCAGGGAGTTTATACGCAGCATTTATAGGCAAGGGTGTTTATAAGCTGGATAACAACAAATGGGTTTTAAATGCAACACTTACAGACAAGGTTGTATTTAAAATGCGGTTTGATAAGTTTGAGCCTGAAAAGTTATACCTGCTTACATCTAAAGGGTTATTTATAGCCGATAATGAAGTAATAAGCCAATATGAAAATAAGGATATCGATTACAATTCAGGCCCGTGGCTAAGCTTTGAGCAGGATTATGATAATAATTTATGGATAGGGACGCAGCGGGGCGCTTACTTTGTAAGCAAACAAAAAACCATCCACTTTACGGGGGGCAATGGCTTAACCAATAATGCAGTAACCGACATCTATAGCGATAATGACCATAATGTATGGTTAGGCACCCAGGGAAGCGGGATGTTCAGATATGAAGGTTCCGGCCACGTAATTTATGATGAGTCGCAGGGGATAAATGTGAACCAGGTGGTAATGAGCATAGCTCACGACAAAAACAATAATATTTTATTGGGCACGGCAGGCGGTGGCATTATGAAATACAGCAACGGTGCATTAAGCCACCTGTGGCAACCCGCAATGAGCCCCGGAACAGCAATTATACAAAGCCTTTATACCGATAAAGACAAAAATGTTTGGATAGGTGCAGATCATGGCGGTATTTGGAAATATGATGGTTCAAGCTTCAGGCTGATAAATGGCACTGAAACAAGATCAATCAACTTCATAACTTTTGATAGCAATAATACCATGTGGATAGCAACACCACAAGGCTGTTATTACTATGAAAATAACAGCATGAACTATTTGCAGGGCTTATCCTCATTCACTTCATCAATTATTCCGTTTGGGAAAGATTCAATGCTGATAAGCACCCAGGAAGGTGTAAAGCTTGCCGTAAATAAAAAGATCGACCCTGATTTTAAGCTGGGCGCACTAAGCGCATCTTCAATTCTTTGCAGTATAGTATATAAAGACCTGGTGTTATTTGGTACGGACGACCGGGGTCTTTTTATTTGGGATAAGCATCACAGCAAGCTCCAAAACTATAGTGTGAAGGATGGCTTTAAAGCAAACAGCATATACAGCCTTGTTGTTGATAATAATGGCGTTATATGGGCGGGAACGGGCCGTGGCATAAACAGGTTAATTATTAAGCCCGGCACTGTGGAATACAAAGTTCAGCAAGCCGGCGTATCAAGAGACTTAATAGTAGAATCAAACCAGAACGCCGCGCTTTATGATGACGGAAAAGTTTTTTTTGGCACAACTAAAGGCATAATTGTATTTAACACCAATATTGAACCATTACCTGAAAAACCACCGCACGTGTTAATACAGGGTGTAAAATTATTTTTAGATGGTACCAAAGGCACAGAATCAATAGACGAAGATCCGGGTGCCAATATAAAACTATCCGCATCGCAAAATCATTTGGTTATATCTTTCCGGGGCGTTTATTTGAAAAACCCGGATGAGGTAACTTACCAGTATAAGTTAACCGGTTTGGACAACCAGTTTTGCTGGCCGGTAAAAAACAATACGGTCGACTACCCATCCCTGCCGCCGGGTAAATATACCTTTGAGGTAAAAGCGCTTAGCCCCGAAGAAAAGATCCCATCAAAAACAGCTGTTCTTAAATTTGAAATAGTGCCGCCATTTTATCAAAAGGCGATATTTCGCGTGCTGGGGCTGATCTTTTTAGTTTTGCTTGGTTTTGTGATCCAGTACTTTTTACACCGGCATCAAATAAGCAAAAAACAAGCCCTTGAAACCCTGAAACGTGAAGAAAAGCAAAAATTAAGGCAGCAAACCGCAGAAGATTTTCATGATGACCTGGGGAATAAATTAACCCGTATTACAGTACTGTCAGACGTGTTGAATACCAAGCTGGATAAAGATAAGATTGATCAGAAAAACCTGGTAGAGCAGATCAGGCAAAATGCCACCGCTTTGTATAATGGAACTAAGGATATACTTTGGGCGCTTGACCCTAAAAGCGACAATTTATATGAAACGCTGATGCATGTGAAAGAAACAGGCATTGAAATGTTCCAGGATGTAAATATCGATTTTAATTTTGATGGGATTACCGAGAGCTTTAACGTGGTGAAACTTCCGATGGAGTATAGCCGTAACATTACCATGATATTTAAGGAGCTTTTAACCAACGTGCTGAAACATGCTGAAGCACATAATGTTGAGGTAAGCCTTGAACAGCTTGATAAAGCCCGGCTTATCATCAGGATTAAAGACGATGGTAACGGTTATGATGAAAACAAAGCAAAACGCGGGCATGGCCTTGTAAATATAAGATCGAGAGCTAGCCGTATAGGCGCGCAATTTAAAATAGGCAGTACAGGCGAAAGAGGTACAACTGCCGAATTGCAGGTTAAACTGAATGCTAATATGTAAATGCTATGAACCGTAACATACAGGTAACTATAATTGAGGATGACGATACTATCCGCAACGGATATTCATTTTTGATAGGGAATACAGAAGGATATGAGGTGGTATCATCCTATTGCTCTTATGAATCGGCTGCGCTAAAAATTGCAAATGATAAGCCGGATGTGATATTGCTTGATATTGAAATGCCGGGTACAAATGGTATTGATGCTATCCCCAAACTGAAAAAGCTTTTACCGCATGTTTACATATTGATATTAACGGTTTATGAATCGGAAAAATTAATATTTGAAGCGCTGGCAAATGGCGCGGCAGGTTACCTGACCAAAAATACACCCTCGGCAAAAATAATTGAATCAATAAAAGAGGTTAAAGAGGGAGGGGGGCCAATGAGCATCAATATAGCCAAAATGGTGATCAGATCGTTCCAAAAAAACCAGGAATCGCCTTTATCAAAACGGGAGACCCAGATCCTGGAACAGGTTTGCAACGGAAAAAGCCGCAGCCAGATAGCAAAAGAACTATTTATTGACCTTGAAACCGTACGAAGCCATATTAAAAATATTTATGTTAAGCTTGATGTAAACTCAAGAGCCGACGCCATAAAAACTGCCCGGGAGAATAAGCTGATTTAAGATGCAAGAAGTTAAGAGTCAAGAATCAAGATGGGAAGAAAGAAAATTTTTCTTTTTATCCTGGCTCTTGACTTTTTGATTCCCGGCTTTATTTTCTGCTCTCACAGCATCTAATCGCACTTTTTTATCAAATTCACCCTAATAGGGTGATACCATCCCCTTTTTATAGCATTAACTTTGAATCGTACTATAACTGATCTCTCCTAAGTATATTAACCCTATAGACATTGCTGTTTATAAAGGCGTTGCACAATCAACCATACTTTACACCTAAATTAAACATGAATATTAAATATATACCGATTTATACCGATGACGTTGAAAAACAACTGCTCTTTTTTACCGAAAAATTAGGACTTGAGATCTACGGATGTAAAAATATCTTATTCGGCCAGGAATGTACCATTATAAAAACCAGGAACCCGGGTGTATTTATATTGGTACTTAAACAGGCACAAAGCAATACTAAAACTCCCCCAATAATTTTAAATACTGATGATTGTTTAAATGACTATCACAGCCTGAAGACTGCCGGAATTGACTTTTATAACGAACCGGAGTATTCGCCAATTGGTTTAGGGGCCGAATTCTCAGACCCATCAGGTAACCGTTATTTATTAATTGAAGAACGTATTTATAGTTAACCCTAATTAAATTTAACCTGCTATGGAATACCTTAAAATATTAAAAAACAATAACGTAATATACAGTGGCACAAGGAGCCATAAACTTACCCTACAGTCCAATACCGATTTTAGTATAAAATTTGTGTTCTCGGGCAATGAAAATTACAGCATCGGGCGGCGAAACCTATCCATTTACCCTGATTCTTTTTTAATATTAAACAAGGGAACTAACTATTCAAGCGCTGTTGATTGTGCATTACCTGTTCACTCGTTTTCAATAAGCTTTGATGAAAAGTTTATGGATGATTTTAAAAATTGCTGGCAGTTAAAAGATGATACTTTGCTTAAACCAAATTATAACAACGGGCAGGAAAATGAATTTAGTGAAACTATATATCCGTTTAAGGGCGATCTGTTTTTTAATATTAAACATCTGAAATATCAGCTTGATCACGGTGTACAGGACGAAATACTTATTAATGAGTATTTGCACCATTGCCTGATCAGCTATTTTAAATTATATAACGAAGAGATCTTTCAAAAAGCGGAGCGTCTTAATTTTTTAAACCGGAGCACTAAAATTGAAATATTACGCAGGTTAAACCTGGCGAAAGAGTATTTATATACCAATTATAACCAAAACATTAGCCTTGGTGATTTGGCTGAATATTCATGTTTATCTGTTAATCACCTTTTACGCACGTTTAAGCAGGCCTTTTATTTAACACCGCACCAATTTTTAGTGCAATTACGCCTGCAACGGGCACAGGTACTATTAAAAAATACTGATTACCCTGTTAATGAAGTAGTAAGCCTGATAGGGTTTGAGTGCCCCAGCTCATTCATCAGGCTATTCAGGGAACATTTTCAAACAACTCCTCTTAAATACAGGCAAAGTGCCTGATTGAGGGGGTATTGTAAGGGCGGCCGGTAGTTTCACAGCTGCCGGTTTTTTTATGCCCTGGTGTGTCAAAATTATGATAATGGTGATTGCTGCACATGTGAGGGTGATTGCCGCACACCAGCCCGAAAAGAGCTTGCCTTTGAGGGCTTGAGGTACTTTGATTTTACCCAGGTTAAACCTGCCAATTAATCGTCCGCAGCAGGATGATTCAGCACCATCACTTGAAAATATCCCCGTTGGTTTTAACAAGCGGATCTTGCCAATTCCGCAGGCCGAAATTGATGTAAATCCAGATACAAAACAAAATCCCGGCTATTAAAATTAAGAATAAAAAAATGAAGCAGGCTGATTATCAGCCTGCTTTTGTTGTTTTTATAATGGATGTTTATATTACTTTTTATAGGGTGATTTTCACATGTTTAGGTACCTGCCAATAGTTTATGTTTGCAATACCACCAGATAGTTTGTCGTTAAACATTTGGTCAGTTAATAGTTAATAAAAAAAGTCAGCCACGCGAGGTGGGTGACTTTTTTCGTGTATATATAACAATAAATAGTATTGATCCGGGGGAGATGAAAGGTGCTGTGACCAATGATTAATTACCAATGGCTAACCAGCAATTAACTAGGCTTTTGGCGATTTTTTAATGCAGGCCGCCCTGGCAATTTTATTTTGATTGCAGCAGCATTTTTTAACTGTAATTGTTTTATGGTCGGCATGGTAAAAAAGATCATACTTTGCCAGCTGATTACACTCCAAAAGTGAACTGGCAAGCAAGCCACCGGTTACTGTGATAAATATTAAAGCTTTCATGTTTGGGTTGATTTAGTTTATATGACGATAATTATTGAAAATAATTACAATAAATTGATAAATAGTGATTTTCGCACATTGTTTACTCTGTTTTTAAGCTCTTTATCGGGTTAGCAAGCGCCGCTTTTACCGATTGGAAGCTTACCGTAAATAAAGTGATTGCTATAGCACCCAAACCGGTTAATACAAAGATCCATCCGGAGATTGTTGACCTGTAGTCAAAATGCAGCAACCAGTTGTGCATCAGGTACCAGGCAACCGGGGTTGAGATCAATATTGAAATGGTAACCAGCCGGATGAAATCAGTTGATAACATGCTCCAAAGATTAAATACCGAAGCGCCCAGCACTTTGCGCACACCAATTTCCTTTATTCGCTGTTCTGCCATAAATGATGCCATACCAAATAAGCCAAGGCAGCTGATCAGGATAGCCAGGCTGGCAAAAAATGCAGCCAGCTTACCCACACGCTGTTCATTGCCGAATTTTTTGGCATAAATCTGGTCAACAAAATTGTATTCAAATGGTTGCTCGGGATTAAAGCGCTTAAATATTGGTTCAATAGTTTCCACCGCTTTATTTGCGCTCATTTTAGGGTTTATTTTAAGCAATACTGTGCTTCCTGAGCCCCTGTTAAGGAAAAATACAGATGGCTTTACCTGCCCATATGGCGAATCAACAATAATATCCTTTATCACACCCACTATTTTGAATTGGTTGCCGTAATATTTTATATAATCATTCACAGGATTTTTAAGCCCCATAAATTTCACCGCAGCTTCATTGATCACCACTGCTGATGAGTCGGATATAAATTCCCTGGAAAAATCGCGGCCACCTTTAAATTGCCAGCCGGCTGTTTTGCCATATTCAGGTGATACTGCCGCTTGCTGAAAATCAACACTAAGGTTAGGGTCTTTATCTTTCCACTCAATGGCGCTTGTGCTGCCTGCCGATGAAGTAGGGGCAACATCGCCTTCGGCCATTGAAACTATAGCACCTGTTTTAAATAACTCGTCTTTTACCGCTTCATAATTTTTATGGATATCCTGTGTGCCAATTGGAACAGATACCAAACCGTCGCGGCTATAACCCACTGGCCTGTCCTCGGCAAACTTTATCTGGCGGAAAACCACTACAGTGCCAACAATAAGCGTGATTGATACCGTAAACTGAACCACAACCAGTACTTTGCGCGGGATGGCAGCAAATCGCCCAACCTTGAATGAGCCCTTTAATACTTTAACAGGCTGGAAAGAAGAAAGGTAAAACGCCGGATAGCTACCCGCTATTAACCCTGTAAGCAAGCTAAAGCCAATGCTCAGCACCCAGAATAATGGCGAACCCCAAAGAATGCTCATTTGTTTATCGGCCACTTCATTAAAAAATGGTAAGCTTAATTGTACAAATAGTATGGCCAGCAAAAAAGCAATAGCTACACATAAAAGGGATTCACTAAAAAACTGATAGATCAGTTGCCCTCTCAGCGAACCTATGGCCTTGCGGATGCCTACTTCTTTGGCGCGTTTCTCTGACCGTGCCGTGCTTAAGTTCATGAAATTTATACAAGCCAGCAACAGCACAAATAATCCTATAATACCAAACATCCAAACATATTGGATGCGGCCGCCAATGTTTTTGCCATCTTTAAACTCATCATATAAATGCCACTTGTTCATTGGCTGTAAAAAAAGAGCGGGCTTCTTTTTGGCAAGCATTGCATTTACTTTATGCAGCTTTACATCCCTTATTTTTAGTGATGTAACGGCCATATCGGCATTGTCGGCCATTTGTACGTATAGAGTACAAAAATTAGGCCGCCACGGCTCGTTCATTGATTTTATATCATTGGCATTATAAAACATTTCCCACGACCCAATAAAGCCAAGATCGGCAAAGGTTGAATTTCGGGGCAGATCCTGGTAAACGCCTGCTACTTTTGCCAGGATCTGGTTATCTATTTTTAATGTTTTACTAATGGGATCGGTATCACCGAAATAGGCTTTAGCTGTTGATGCAGAGATTAGGATAGATGTAGGGTCCTTTAAGCCGCTTTTAGCGCCTTTCAGCATCTCAAGGCTTAGCATTTCAGGGCCCTGGGTTTCCATAAAGCCGCCATTGCGGGTGATTTTTTTATTGTCAAGCGCTAATAAATGATTGCCCATGCCTACC
>Ga0206981_10021_pt2 | contig 38226 bp, 29 predicted proteins | sample Alteio_BWMinCont_17_FD_153312 | JGI IMG/M metagenome (GOLD analysis project Ga0206981, IMG submission 153312) | Enriched cells from forest soil in Barre Woods Harvard Forest LTER site, Petersham, Massachusetts, United States -... | ecosystem: Environmental > Terrestrial > Soil > Temperate forest >... | reverse complement strand
CCAAGGTCATCGACAGCAAGGCCGAGCTGGAGCGCCGCAATCTATTCGCCGATGCGGAAGCCAATCGCATACGGCTGATGGCCGCGGCCGATGGCGAACGCATGAAGAGTGAGGCTGCGCTGCTCAATGAATCTCCTCTGCTGATCAACAAGATCATCGCCGAGCGATTGTCGGATAAGATTCAGCTGATGATGGTACCTTCCGACGGAAAGTTCTTCTTCGCCAACGATGTCTTCAAAGCTGCGGCCGCCAACCCCGCCTTGAAACACGAGATCGAAGGTGGAGACGATAAAGCGGATGCTCCGCATGGAAACATGCACTGAGATATGCATCAAGGGCGCTCGGCTGGCGGCCGAAAGGCTGCCCAGCCGGGCTTCCCTGTAAGCTATGGCTGGCGACACAGTACTCGCGCACAGGCGCAGGCGGCACAAGAGATGAATTCAAGAGCGCAATTCTGCATTCCGGCATTCCGCAGTCTCCTATCTCTGGCACTGGCCGCTCTGGCCGGCACAGCGGCATGGGCAGCGGGTCCGTGGGAGAAGCCCGCTGCGCAGTTGGCCCAGCAGGTTGCCGCGATTCTCGGTCCAGGACCTGCACAGCTTACAGTCAGCAATCGATCTACGCTCGCGGAGGCCGATGTCGCCGGATTTCGCCGTCTACTGGAACAGGATCTTCGTGAACACGGTATCGATTCGTCCACTCCGGAGGGCGCCAATTTGATCCGCGTGACGCTAAGCGAGAATGTGTGGGAGCGGCTCTGGGTGGCTGAGGTGGTAGAAGGCAATCGGACACAGGTGACCATGGTGCAGCTGGACCGCGATGCCCCAGTTGTTGCACCCGCTGAGACCAGTTTGATTCTCCAGAAAAAGCGTGTGTGGAATTCGCAAGATGTATCGACTCCGTCCAATCAGGCTGCTGCGCCTGTGCTCGCGGCACTGGAGACGCAAGCGGGTTTAATTGTGTTGGAGCAGGAAGAAATCGTTGTATTCAGCAAGACGGCAACTGGATGGCATGAGGAGAAGCACTTCTATCTCGACGCCAACAATGGCACGCGAAGGCCCTTGTCCAGAGACTCTCGCGGAACACTGACACCCGCCTCTGACGGAAATGGATTCACCGCTTTCACGGCAGGCATGGAGTGCGTCGGCACGTATGCGCCTCCCACTATCCCCAGCGTGCCTTATGGAGAGTGGATCGTACACTGCCGGACAAGCGACGATCCTTGGCCAATCGCAACGGGGCCTATTGCCGTGAAGGCTTTTTACAACGCCGCGCGTAACTACTTTACCGGTGTCGTAACTCCGAATTTAGGTGTGGAATTGATGCCGTTCTATGCTCTTGCACCCCTCCCCCGTTCGACGCCCATTGCAGGGACTTCGGATCAGCCCGCGATACTTGTCAACACTATCGATGGAAAGACCCTTCTCGTCGAAGGAGGTACATTGAAGCATGTGAGCGGAACACGCGACTGGGGCAGTGATTTCGCGGCAATGCGCACGGGATGCGGGCCGGGTATGCAGATTGTCGTCTCGAGCTCCGGCGAAGCGATCAACGATAGTTTACGAGTGTATGACCTGACTGCTCAGGAGGCTGTCGCCGTAAGCGCTCCTTTGGAGATGGGCGGCACCGTAACCGCGCTGTGGACGGCTCGCGATGACGCGAGCACATGGGCTGTGGTGCGCAAGAGCGACAACGAATACGAGGTGGACCGTGTTGCGGCGCTTTGTCCTTAATTCTGTCCTCGTCCAATCGATCGTGCTCCATTCGATCTTGGCCAGTTGCATTTTGGTTGTCATAGCCATGCCAGCGACGGCGCGAACGCGTCCTGGCTATGGAGGCACTCTCCGCGTGGAGGTGGAAGGCGACCCATTGCAGCGCGATGGATCCCAACGAACGATGGGCGCCGCTTGGCCCCTGATTCTGGACGGGCTCACTCGCCTCGACGTGCAAGGCAACGTGCTCCCTTCGCTGGCAGTGCGCTGGATCTCCGAGAACAACGACCACCGCTGGCAGTTTTGGCTGCGCCGTGGGGTAAGCTTTCAAGATGGCCAGCCATTGACCGCATTGTCAGTTGCCACATCTCTGACAGAGTCGTGCCACATAAAAACGTGCCCGTGGACTGGTGTGCATGTTGTCGGTCTCTCGATCGTCTTCACCAGCGACGCGTCGATACCTGATTTGCCCGCACTGCTTGCCGGGAATGCGTTTCTAATCCAGCAGGCGGCGGAAGGCGATAACCAGGAAGCTCCGCAAGTCGTCGGCACAGGCCCTTATCGCCTGAAGACAGCAAGCAGCGGCAGCGTCAAGCTTGAGGCCAACGATGATTGCTGGCAGGGACGGCCCTTCATCGACACTATCGAACTCGTAACCCGCCGCACACCAACCGGACAGCCGACGGAACTGGACCCTGCGCGTGGCCCAAATAGCGTCGACATCGTCGAACTGCGCGTTGCCGATCTGCGCCAGGCAATCCAGAAGCGGTTGAGTGTAGCCATCTCTCCGGCAGAGACATTGCTGGCACTCGAAGTGAAGGATGCGTCACTTAGCCCTCCGCTGCGCGCCGCGATTGCAATGGCGGTGGATCGCGCGGCACTCCATCAGGTCATCTTTCAGAAGCAAGGCGAAATCACCGCCAGCCTACTGCCCGCTTCCATCTCGGGATATAGCTTCCTCTTTTCCACCGACCGCGACCTTAGCCACGCGCAGGCTTTACGCGGCGGCGTCACACCTCCATCCTTAACGCTTGCTGCCGAAGGAGCAGGGTCCATCCAACTTGCTGCCGAGCGGCTGGCGTTGAATCTCCGCGATGCCGGCTTCGTGGTCAAAGTTGTAACGCCTGCGTTTGGCGGGCGCGTACCTCCGGGTGTGGATCTAGTCCTGCGGCAGTTGCCGGCAACTCCCGGAGAGCCCATGACCGCACTCGACGGCATGTTGCGTCTGCTGGGACAAACCCCAACCGTCCCGATACAAGACCCAGCGGCAATCTACAACGTCGAGCGCGATTTTCTCAATCAGCATACAGCGATTCCGCTGCTCTTCCTGCCCCGCGCGTGGGCCGTCGGCAGCCGCGTGCGCGATCTGCATCTCACCGCCTATGGCATTCCCGACCTTGCCAATGCGAGCATAAAGGGCACTCCATGAGCCTGAGGCAAAAGCTGCTGCTGCTCTTCTCGCTCACCACAGCGACAGTCGTTGCCATCGTCGCTTGGACGGTGCTGGTGCGGGTGCGGCAGGTCTTCGAGCAGCAAGATCAGGAAAAGACTGCACTGTTAGTCAACCAGTTTCAACGCGAATTTCAACATCGTTCCGCCGAGGTGGCTTCGGCGATGGATCGCCTTGCAGACGCGGAAGGCGTTCGCCACATGGCTTACGAGCTTACACAGTCATCAGACTCGTCTATCTACCTGACGGAAGCACAGACCCTGGCCACACAAGCGCAGTTGAATTTTCTTGAGATTGTCGGCCCGGATGGAAACATCGTCAGCTCGGCCCAGTGGCCCGCGCGCTTTGGCTATCCTGAGCCGGCCATAGACAGTACCACCGAAGGTATGCAGGCATTCATCAAGCGTGAAGAGTTGGCGGATGGAACCAGCGTTCTGGGTGTGTTTGTGCTTCGATCCGTGCGCGGAGTTCAGCAGCCGGTAAAACTTCTTGGAGGCAAGCGGCTGGATCAGCAGTTCCTCGCCGATCTGCCCGCCCCGGCCGGCGTGGACGCATATCTCTACAGCAACAAGGATGAGCGAGCAGATGCAACAGCGCCTTCATCCACATCGGCATTTGATCCAAGACAATTGCTAGGCGTGAATGGAGAAGCAGCCAACGCGGCAAAGTACAAGCCGCTCATCGAAACAGCTCTGCGCGGCGGGCAACAATCGAGTTCGGTGGTGTATCTGACCACTCATCGCGAAGACAGCGTAAACGCCACGGTTCTTCCACTCAAGAGCGAGACTGGCCGCGTGATGGCTGTCCTGGTTGTGGCTGCGTCGCGTAAGCCTATGGTAGAGGCACAGCAGCACATACGCTCCATCGCCTATGGCGTTGCGGCAATCGGCATTCTGATTTCGATTACTTCGAGCATGTGGATCGCCGCGCGAGTCTCGCGGCCCATCGAAGAGCTGGCGCGAGCAGCGGAAGAAGTCGCTCAGGGCAACTGGGAGACGCGCGTACGAGTGCATGGCCGCGACGAGGTAGGAACGCTGGCGCGCAGCTTCAACCATATGACCAGTGAGCTTACCGCGCAACGGGAAAGGCTCGTCCAGAGTGAGCGCGTAGCCGCCTGGCGGGAACTCGCGCGCCGCCTGGCGCATGAACTCAAAAATCCGCTGTTTCCCCTGCAACTGACGGTCGAAAACCTGGTGCGCGCGCGGGGATTGCCTGAGAACGAGTTCGATGAGGTTTTTCGCGAAAGCACGCAGACACTCAGCATGGAGATCGCCAATCTCAAAACGATCATCGGCCGGTTCAGCGACTTCAGCAAGATGCCAAGACCGCAATTGGAGCAGATAGACGCTGCAGACGCAATCAAACGTGTTGCGAAGCTCTATTTCTCCGGACTAGGAGCGACAGGGATTCAGGCAAACATCGATTCCCGCATTGAATGCAGTGTCGATCTCGATGGAGGCCCGCTTCTCATCGATGCCGATCCCGAACTACTGCACCGCGCACTCAGCAATCTGGTTTTGAATGCAATGGACGCAATGCCGGAAGGAGGCAGGCTGACCCTCTCTGCCAAATCCTCAGGAGATCGCATAGAGATACGCGTTGCCGACACAGGCCAGGGGTTAACACAGGAAGAGTGCGAGCGCCTTTTCACTCCCTACTACACTACAAAGCAGCACGGAACGGGGCTCGGGCTGGCGATTGTGCAGTCCGTCGTTGCCGATCACAACGGAACCATCACAGTGGAAAGCTGTCCAGGCGGCGGTGCATCCTTTGTGCTGCTCTTGCCACGCGCAACATCGACAACTGAGGCTTAAGGCACACGTCAACATCGGGTGAGCATATGAAGGCAAATATTCTGATCGTGGACGATGAAGCCAACACACTGGCCTCACTGGCTCGCGCGTTCCGCCTGGCCGGCCACGAGGCGACGGTATGCGACAACGCCGCCCGCGCACTGGAGCTGGCGCGAAGTCAGCCCTTCGATCTGATTCTGAGCGACGTGGTTATGCCGCGGCGTGATGGATTGGCCCTGCTTGAAGACCTGAAGGCCGCAGGCGTGGCCGCGCCTGTGGTGATGATGAGCGGGCAGGCACATATCGAGATGGCCGTTCGCGCCACACGTCTCGGCGCGCTTGATTTTCTGGAGAAGCCACTCTCCACCGAGAAGCTCTTGGTCACCGTGGAGAACGCATACAAGCTGACGCGCCTGGAGCATGAGAATCGCGATCTGCTGCGCCGCGTGGGCAAGCACAACATGATCTGGACAGGTGAAACCATGCGCCGTGTAATAGCGCAGATCGACCGAGTGGCAGCGAGCGAAGCACGCGTCTGCATCTATGGCGAAACTGGAACCGGCAAAGAGCTGGTCGCTCGAACATTGCACGAGAAGAGTGCGCGTGCAACCGGGCCATTCGTTACCTTGAATTGCGCTGCTGTGCCCGCTGAGTTGATTGAGAGCGAACTCTTCGGCCATGAGAAGGGTTCCTTCACCGGGGCAACCCAGCGCCATACTGGCAAGTTTGAGCAGGCCCATCGCGGCACGCTGTTTCTGGATGAGATTGGTGACATGCCGCAAGCCATGCAGGCCAAGCTGCTGCGCGTGCTAGAGGAAGGCGAAGTGGAGCGCATCGGTTCCGGTAAGCCGACAACGGTGGATGTGCGCGTAGTCGTTGCCACGCATCGGGATCTCGGACAACTTGTTGAGACAGGGAATTTCCGGCGCGACCTGTATCATCGCATTCTCGTCTTCCCCATGGAACTGCCGCCTTTACGCAAGCGCATCGAGGACATTCCTGCATTGGTTCAATACTTCGTCCAACAGATCAGCGCTCAGAACGGGTGGAAGCCTGCGCCTTTTACCGAAGAAGCGATTGCCGCTCTGGCACTCTATGCATGGCCAGGCAATATCCGCGAAATGCGTAACGTAGTGGAGCGATTGCTGCTGCTGGCAGATGGTGGCGTGGATGCGGAGGCTGTACGAATGGTGCTGCCTGCCGCCTCCAGTCAAGCACGAACTTTGCCCGTATCGCATGAAAGTGTGCAAGGCACTCTCTCAGAACGCGCGTTAGCCTTTGAACGAGCCGTAGTCCTGGGAGAGCTCGACGCCCAGCACAAGAACATCACGCGCACCGCCAAAGCATTGGGACTGGAACGCAGTCATCTTTATAAGAAGTGCCAGCAGTTAGGGATCGATCTGCAAAGCCTGCCCGAACGCGAATAGAAGTTTGTACCTCCATCAACTCTCAATTGAATTTTGACCTCTCAATCTTAGACGGAGGAGACTCGTTCCAGCATAGCTTTAGGAAATTCAGCAGCATGCGTTGCTTCAGTGGTATAACAAGGCCATCCCCTTGTTTGCTTGTTAGAGGTACCGTGGAGCACGTCCCAGGCGAAGTTACGCAGCTATTGTTGGAATTGAAGCAAGGGAACCGGCTTGCCGAAGACCGGCTGATTCCGCTGGTCTACAAGGAGCTCCGCCGTATCGCGGCTATCCATCTTCGCCACGAAAACGCAGCGCATTCTCTGCAGCCCACAGCCCTGGTTCACGAAGCCTATCTGCGCCTGACCCGGATGCAGGATATCGACTGGCAGAGCCGCTCCCACTTCTTCGCAATCTCGGCCACCCTCATGCGCCGCATCCTTGTGGATCACGCCCGCGCCGAGCAAGCCAAGAAGCGAGGCAGCGGCCAGGACGCCGTAAGCTTCAACGATGCCGTCTTCTTTTCACCGGAGCGGCCTGCCGATGTAATTGCCTTGGACGAGGCTCTGGTGGAACTGGCAGGTATCGCTCCAAGGCCAGCGCAGATCGTGGAGCTACGTTTTTTCGCAGGCATGACTGAAGAAGAAATCGGCACAGTGCATAACATCTCTCCACGTACCGTCAAGCGCGACTGGCGATTCGCGAAGGGATGGCTCTACAACCGCCTAAGCAGCCTAACTTAAGTCAGAACGGCTTTTACCAATCGAACGATCGGCTATGGACCAACAGCGCTGGGAAATGATCCGAGAGGTCTTTGACGCCGCGCTTGAGCTCCCTTCAAGCGAGCGCGAGGCCTTCATTCGCGAAGCCTCCCAGCAAGATGCCGAAGCTTATGCCGAGTTGAAAAACCTTCTTCATGCCGACGAAGAGGCCGGCGAGTTCCTGGAATCGCCTCTCCTCGCAGCAGGCGCCTTTCAGAAATTGTCGGTGACCGAGCTGCCCTTAGTGTCAGGTGAGGTGCTGTGCCAACGCTTCCGAATTCTGCGTGCCGTAGGGGAAGGCGGCATGGGGTACGTCTTTGAGGCCTGGGACATGGAGCTTCGCAGATCCGTTGCACTGAAAGCGATCCGCCCAGAAGTTGCCAGCCACCCTGAGTCGCTCAAGCGCTTCCGCCAGGAAGTGAGCCTCGCCCTCAGAATCACCCACCCGAATGTTTGCCGCACCTTCGACATCGAACGTGAAACCCGTGTTGTGGACACCACGACAGGCAGATCGCGGGAAATCGTGTTTCTGACCATGGAGTTTCTTCAGGGAGAAACTCTAGCGGAGAGACTCTCCCGCACCGGCCCGTTGCCGCTTGACCACGCACTGCACATCGCGCGTCAGATTGCCGACGCACTTACCTGTGCCCATCAACTGGGCATCTATCATCGCGATATCAAACCCGCTAACGTCATGCTGGTTCCTGCCACCCAATCCCAGGCATCGCCAGCCTCATCAGAATTCCCGCGCACCGTGATCACCGACTTCGGCCTCGCCCGGCAGGAGGCTATCCTGCGATCCGACGGTCTCTCCGGTGCAAGCAGCTCAGGTATTCCCCTGGGCACCTTCGCCTACATGGCCCCCGAGCAGTTGGAGTGTGCCGAAACCTCGGCGGCGACCGACATCTATGCCTTCGGCCTCGTTCTCTATGAAATGGTCACCGGCAAACGCGCTTTCTCCTCCAGCAACCCGCTCAGCGGCATCAAGCAGCGTCTCACCGGCCCAGCCCCGTCACCGCAATCCGTCATTCCCGACCTTCCCGAAACCTGGTGCCGGGCGATTGAGAGTTGCCTGCGCCTGAATCCAGCGGAACGTCTGCAGAATGCTGCTGATGTAATCGCAATTCTTGATGGCAACAAAGTCTCACTTCCGCCGAGAGGGGAAAAAATCGTAAGCCACGCTCCATTGACACGGCGACTTGCCCGAGCCCCCTGGTCGTTTCGGCGTCGAGTTTCAGCCCTGGCAATGATTTCGGTCGCTATCGTGTCCCTTTCTTTCGCGGGCCTGCGCTTATATCAATCGAAGGCGGACTCCAAAGTCACTCCCGGCGCGCTGGTCTACCTCACGCCGGTCAAGAACCAAACCGGCGAAAAAGCCTACGACAATCTAACCGAACTTATCCAGGCTGGGCTAACTCAGTCAGCACAAATCAACCTTCTCGACCAGGGCCGCGTGGGGGACATCTTGCAACAGATGACCAAATCTCCGGATACAGTAATCACCGAGCCAATAGCACGCGAAATCGCCCTGCGCGCCGGAGCCCCCCGCGTAGTCTTCGCCACTGTAACCGGAACCAACGGAAGCTACAAACTCATCATCGACATCCAGCAGCCCGACGCTAGTGGTATCTTCTATATTCGCAGAGAACAGACCACCACCTTCCCGTGGCACATTTCTGGCTCTACTGCCTCGACTGACACGATCCCAGCAGAACTCCTGACCGCTGTCCGCGACACCAGCGACTGGATTCGCAAGCAGGTCGGTGAATCCGCAAACGATATAGCTCGTCTCGATACACCACCAGAAGATGTAACCACCGGCAGCTGGGAAGCTCTTCTGGACTTCGAGAAGGCTGTTCATTTGCAGGGCGAACTTAAGACCGAAGAAGCTATTCTATCCCTTAAAAAAGCAGTATCCGCAGACCCTTACTTTGCCTTGGCCTATGGGAGACTGGGAGACTTGCAGGTCACCGCCGGAGCTACAGCAGATGGACTACATTCCTACTCCCGAGCACTTGAGCTGACCGAACTGCAACGCCTTACTCTTCGGGAACGCGATAGGATTCGCGGTCTCGCGGCGACCGACTCAGGAGATTTCGAGACAGCCGAACGTGCCTTTCGCGACTACACCGTTAACTATGAACATGACTATCTCGGCTGGTTCTATCTTGGCTATCCTCTCCTGATGCTAGGGAGAAAAGAAGAAGGGCTAGCCTATATAAACCGATCCTATGAGATGAACCCGAAGAGTGTCAGCCCAGCCACACACTTGGGTATGTTCGAAGCCGCTACAGGAAACTATGATAAATCGATCGAACTGGCAAGCCATCTAAGAGCAAGCGGTTACTCGGGCTATGCGGCCTATGTCCTCGGCTTGACTTATTTTTTGCAAGGCAAATACCGTGAAGCTCAGCAGAGTTTTTCTCTGTTGCAGAATGAACCTCATCCACCTGGACGCACCCGGGGCACAATGATGCTCGCCCACCTTGCCGCTGAACAAGGAAATTTTTCCAGCGCCATGGATTTGATAACGCAAGGCATAACTGAAGACCGCCGTGACGGAAACCGCGCAGAGGAATCAGCTAAATTACTTGACCGTGCTGATCTCCAACGAAGAATGAAATCATTCCCCCAAATGTTCAGCGATCTTCACGTGTGCTTGCTTCTTGACATGAGTCCTGCGCATATCGACTCGGCCTCGCTCATGCTCGCAGAGTCGCTGCAAACTGCTCCATCGCCATTTGCATTCCAGGCCCGCCAGCAATTAATGAAGTTGGATCGCGACTACACTGGAGACGAGTTAGGAGACTATTCAAAGCTAGCCAAACTTCGACTCCATGCACTGACTCTTTGGGCAAATGGTCGATGGGAGAACGCGCTCAGCGAAGGCCGAAAAGCAGACGCGTTAGACACCCCGACAAATGACCGCGCTTATTGGGCTTTCATTCTCCTTGCTGCCGCCGACCACATTTCCGAACCCACGCGCAGAAAAGCACTTTTGCAGGAAGCGTATGACGCCTATGCGAAAACTGTCTTGTCTCCTGGATTCGCGTGGAAAGATCCCTACAGCAATCTTCCTGGCTTCTTGGCCGATGAAATGGCTGCATTTCTCGATACTGCAAAACAACTCAGAAAAGAGGATGAGGATACCCTCAAGGTCCGCGCTACGTTGCGCCTTCTGCGGCCGGGCCCCACAGCTGCACGAGCTTAGATTTTGTGAACATGCACAGCGGCCTCTCGTAACCAACTCACTCACTAATAAAGGAGAATCACCATGGCCCCGAAAAAATCTGCCGGAACACCCGCCGTTCAGCCAGGCAGGCCTGCATCGCCACCGCCCGTACAACCTGACGACGGCAAAACAGCAATCCTCAACCTGTGGCTTCTACTTACAACCAACCCGAATTTTCTGTTGAAGCCGGCAGCCGCTTCCGTGGCCGCCGACCTTGCCGCAGGCAATCGTCTCGGTACTACAGATGTCGTCCTGGATCCTGATGCGACTGACAGTATCAATAACTGGGATGCCTTGGTTGCGTTGCTGCAGACAAACAACCTGAATGAAGCTAACTTTACCGAGGCGGCTCTAAATGGCTTTCTCACCAGAGGGCTTCAAACGAGCTTCCTCCTCAATCCGGACGGCTCGCCTGGACTCAGCTACGCAACCGTACTTCAGAATGCAAGCGACGTCTTCCAATCCATTGCCCCGGACTTTATTACCAGGTGGCCAAATCCGTCGCCAAAAACCATGGCCGAGACTCTGGGACTACCCTAGCATCTCGCAAGCTGTTAACGCTCTTTCCTCCCCCATCTATTGATTGATCCACATGTTGGCTTACGTGAACAATGCTCCACGTAAGCTCCCGGCTCTTCACTTATAGTCGAGATTCTTTTGCCAATTGCGACAATTCAGGCATGTAGGAGGACAGATATATGAATCACGAAAAACAACCAACTCATGTATCCGCTATAGTGTTTCTGCTCGTACTCGTCGTAGCGGGATGTTTCACAATGGGAACGGTCGACGCCCATCGGCACGAGCGTGATCCAAACACAACCAGTCATATCCAATCCACTCCATCTCCTGGATCGACAGGAGTCGATAACCCCAAGCCTGGTACGCCGGAATACGGATGGCTGCAATTCATAAGCTTCCTTCAACAACAAGAACAACTGCCTGTTTCCAGCCCTGCTCCAGACGGCGACCCTGACTGGGCTGGAACCTGGGAGACAAAAAAACAACTCCAACTTGATAAGTCAGGTGACTCAAGCTGTCCAGATATCGTAAAAGGTGTCTTAAATGATCCCGGACATTTGCCTGCCTCTTCCTCCGCCCTTGTGTCATCCAGCGGCGAACTTCCTGTCCAATTGAAGAGCATGACCCCCGCACCTCTTACGGATGCATGTGCCGGAGTTATACAAACCGTCTTATACAACGAAAAGGCAAGCAGATTTATCGCAGGCAAGACTCCAGGCCATTCTCAGAATCTCAGCGATGACCCTATTCTGTTGGCAATGCTTTCATCGAAAACAGCCATCGGGTTTCCATCGGGTTCCGTACTTGTAAAAGCGCTATGGGAGCCACTTCAAACAGGGGCAATCCTTCCCGGCACGATTCGGGTGTGGGATGCAGGCGCTTCATATTTCCTCAATCCTAACAACAATGGGTTTAGTAATATGGCAATCGGTTCGCAGAATGGCTGGCCCACACGCGTCAAAATCGACACTTCATCATCGGACTCTTGTAGTTCAAATAACTACCTCATTAAAGGTGATGTTGGGGCGCCCGCAGACGCACCCTACGTTCCGATAGTTCCCATCTCGTGTTTCGTGCATACTCCAATTAGCAGCCAGACTTATGTTCTCATTGGACTCAACATTGCACACAAGACCGACAATGGTTGGTATTGGGTCACTTTTGCCTGGACAAATTTTCTTCCCAATGCAAAGACAAGCGTATCCACCCCCGGAAACCCCTCCGATCCTTCCGTGGGATTAACCAATGCTACCCGTCCCCAACTTTTGTCGGACTGGAATCACTATGTTATGAACATGACCGATACGCCGTCAGATCCGACGGGGAAGAAGATTTGCTTTAATCCCTACGTTGAGGGTCAAAGAACTGGAGGCACCGTATCAAACTGCGTTCGGTGCCATCAATTTGCCACTTACGTAGATATAAAGCATCCTCCGGCGGGTGGTCCAGGCGGGCAGCCAATGAAGGCGGGCCAATCACTTAAATACGGCTCGAATCCTACGACGATGTCCGATACCTTTGTGAAGCAATATCTCAGTGGGACTCTGCCGACCGATTTCGTGTGGTCGCTGGTTACAAATGTGGAGCCGGAAACATAGCTTCATCAAGGCCGGAACACCGAACTTACAACCGCGTGTACATCTGGAATGGAGCCCAATAAAACGGCTTGCGGAAGTTATTGTGGGAGTGAAGCAGCGCAAGCTTCGCCTGACGAAGTGCCGCGCCGGGGGTTTGACCTTCTTCGAGGCCCTGGTAGAGCGTATCCATCAGCCGCGGCGTGGATTCATCGCTGGCCTCCCACAGCGCTCCGATGGCGTTATGCGCACCGGCATGCAGGAAGGCCCACGACAGGCCTACCAAACCCTCGCCCGCATAGGCGCGCGTCCCACTGCCGTAGCAGGCGGAGATCGTGACCAGGCGCGCGTCGATGGGATGCTGCATGATCTCACGTGCATAAAGCTTGAAGGAGTCTTCGGCCGTGCTGCCGCGCGACAGAATGATCGCCGAATCCAGCGGATCGGTACGGCTGGCGACCCCATGCGAGACAAAGTGGATATACGCATAATGCCGCGGATCGCTGTGGAGATAGGTCGCCGGCGTGGCTTGCGCTTGTGCGAAGACGACTCGATCGTTGACGGCGAAATGCTTCTGAACCTGCTTCATCTCCAGTGCCGCCAGCGGCAATTGAGGGTAGTTCGGGTCGGGCGATACGGCATCCCCCAGCAGAAGAAGATTGCCCTGTGCAGTACGGGGCGGCTTTGCAGAAGCGAGCATGGCGAGCGATGGCGCGGCAATCAAGGTTGCGTCTTCGATCCAATAGTGCATCTGTGCAGCAGGTGTCGAACCCGAGCCGGAACCCGGCGCGATCAGGGTTTCGAAGTTCAATTCGCTGAGCGGCCCGTCGGCCAGGATCATCACCGGCATGTTGGAGCGAATCATCTTTGCCGCAGGCGCAGCCAGCATTGCATACAGCGCGCGTCCATCTGCATTCCCGGCATCGATCGGGTCTTCCGCGCCAAGCAATGCCTTGCGGTAGCGCTCGACCAGCGGAGTGATCTGGCTCTGAGGTGGAAGCGGAAACAGGGCAGTTTTCTCCGGTGTAATCGCCCATAGATAAGACTGCTTCTCTCCCAGCCAGTAAAAGAGCAGCGTCGCGCCAGCCTTACGGGCAACCGCTTGCGGAGACAGCGACACAGGCTTTACAGATTGCTGACTAGCGATGTCGCCGAGCCCCTGAGCCAGTGTGCGAGCACGACTTTGGTCCGCTGCGATCAATGCATCACTGACCTTACCTTGCCCTACCAGGAAATGGATGTAGTCGTCGTAAATGCGCGTGGCGTTGGCAACAAAAGGAAGTTGGGAATCTATGTGCGTAAGCTCCGCCCGCGCAGTCTCAAATGTGGCAAGCGCGGTCGTATACTCGCTCTGCGCCGCCGCAGCCTGCCCCTGCGACTCACACATCCGAGCCATGGCAAGTTCGGAAGACCACTTCATAGACATCTGGCTCTCAGGAGCGGCTTCCACTTCAAGCAAGAGCTGCTTCGCCCGCGACACATCGCCGCGTAGCGCCGCAGCCTGCATCTGAATTGCCTTGGCATCCATCAGGTCAGGACGACTGCCAGTCTTCTGCGCCATCGTAATAGCTTGGCTGGTATATGTATCGGCTTTCCCAGCATCGCCAGTCGCGACCGCAACCAACGCCAGATCGGTCAGAATGTTTGATATATCTTCTTTGCTATTAATATGCCGTGCCAATTGGAGTGCTTGATCGTACACCTCGTTGGCAGCCTTTATCTTACCCGCATTCGTATATACATAACCGGCGTCCGTTAACCATTTGATATCGTCACGGACATCTCCCAGGTTTTTTGCTCTTTTCTCCGCTTCTAGAAACAGTTCCAGTGCTCTATCACCGTCCCCGAGCCCCGAATATGCCCACCCGAGATTTCCCAAAGCATTTTGTTCTAGATCTTCCCCTCCCAATTCCAGTGCAACCTGGGAGGCAGAAATCGACCAGCCCACAGCTTCGTCATAGTGATCGTCTTGGAGCGACGCGAATCCCAGATTCAGGAGCGCGGTTGCTTCCAGCCACCGATCTCGATGTTTCCGAGCAAACTGGAGGCTTTCGAGATAAAACTCATGAGCCTCCACGAACTGCCCTTGCTCCATAGCCAAGGCGCCTCGCGCTCTTGGCACTCCGCCACAAGCCCCATAGATTGAAACCATACACAGGCTCTCGGCTTCGGTGAGCTTTTGAGTTGCCGTAGAGAACTGGTGCAAACGGGCGAAAGCCACACCCTCAAGGACCAGCTTTCGAACGTTTTCTTCCGGGCTGCCTGCGATTAAGCCTTGAACGGAGAGCGCCTGTAGAGCTTCCTCGTACATCCCACGCCACACCATAGCTTCGGCTTCCAGCAATTGAAATTTCGCCGCCCAATCAGGATTGGAGTCCTTGAATCTTCGAAATCCGTGCTCCGATTCACGTTGGCTTTTTTCGAGGTGGCCGTGCAGGAAGAGTTGCTGAGCATACTCATAGGCTCTCGGGGCATTTTCGGGGATCGAATCTTTTAGTGGAAGAAGAAATAGGAGCACGACAACCCATGCAAAATGAGGTCGCTCTCCCCAAAATCCGTGCCCTATACCTCCAGGCCAAACCATGCTGCCCGCCTTCAAGCTGTCTTGGAATCCAATTGATCGACCGCCTGACGCAGCCTAGCATATGCGAGCCGTATATTGTAGGACCACTTCTCAGTGGAGACAGGGTCTTTGATCTCCTGCGTCGACGCAAGAGCCCGTCGATACAAGTGGATGATAGAAAGGTAGTCGCCGCGATGCAGTTTTAGGGCTTGGATGATCCGTTCGTTCTGGTAGACGCCACCGACGCGGACCCCGTAGCGATACAGCCCATCTCGGCGTGAATCATATCCAAATGCACAGTAGTCTTCTGCGGGGTTTTCTTCTCCGGATGCGGGTCTTCGTGTTCAATGCGCACGGTCGCCAGATAGATCGTGCCAAAGTCCGGCAGATGGATCACATGGCCACAGGTGTGTCCGGGAAAAGAGCCTGAGATATTGTGGACCAGAGAACATTCGACGGTCTCATGATCCCCATTCGGATTTTCAAAACTCTCCGGCACCCGGCTGTACCGCTCCAGAATCTCCACAATGGGATTCGGATGCTCGCGCAGGCGAGCGTGCTGTCGGCAGATGCGATCGACAAAGCCGGCGTCTTTCGTATAGGCAGCGTCGTTTTCAGGCTTGCCGCCGATGATATCCAAGTCGAGATCGACCTCAACCGGACGGCCTGCGATGCGCAGATTGTGGAAGTGAGTACCAAGGAAACTGATGCGCGGGACGTAGCCGACAAGCGGGTGCTCGGTATGGATCTGGGCAACGACGCGATCCGCGGTAATGACGTTGAGAATATTGACGTGTTCAACGACGCATGTGCTCAAGGTGTTCCAGCCCCGCCCGGGTTTGATTTCCTTGTGCCCGGTAACCTGGGTGTGCGCTCTGCCGTAGGAGATAACAGTCTCAAGCCGGTATTCCGAAGCTTGCTGGGCCAGGTAACCCCCGTCTTCAGGCACTTTGATAAACGCATGAGGGGTGATGACCTGCTCGACTGGGAGCTTGATGTGTCCCGAAAGGGCGGTGGATTCGGCGTGATATGTATGGTATCGCTCGTTCGTCTCAGACATCAGTTCTCACTCTCCTGCTCAACACATTCGCCTAATTCTTCAGGTGAAGATCCAGGGTATGGCGCTCAATTTCCGTTGGGGCGCCATTCGAGCTTAACCCGGATATGGCAAGAGTATAAGCCCCATCGTGCAGTCCTGCACCTGGAATCGCAAGTGAGAGCGTTCCATCCGTCGACTGGCTATCTTTCGGCGTGGCAATGCTAAAGACAGTCTTGCCCTGCGGATCACGCAATTCGAAAAGAAAAGACGCGTATCCCTGCTGCTGCGGAGCATCGACCAGCAGCGCAACACCATGCTTTTGATCGACGTTTACTTCAGCAGGATTGATACTCCGCGTTCCGGAGTGCAGGAAGATGGTAGAAGAAAGAATCGGCTCGTTCGCCTCTGAACGCAACGCGGGATAGGTCACCAGGTTCTGATAGCCGATTACCACCAGCATCGCCGCGAAAAGTGGGGCTGCAAAAGCCGGACGCCAGAAATTCGAGAACCACGACTGCTTCTTTTCAACCACTACGGGCGCATGCGAACCCGACGGAACCGACGAGGGCGAGGTCAACTCCGGCAACTGAACCTTGGCTTCATCCACAAAGGCAGTCGCCGCGCGCAGGTCCATGGCGCACTCCTGACAATCGAAGAAGTGCTCCTCGAAGGCATCCCGGACCTCGGGCGACATCTCATCCAGCAGATATCGTTCTGTAGCCATCTGTTGTACCGCTTCGCTGTGATTCATAATTCTTCCCCTTTTGCTCCGCCCGATTGCCTGCGACGTATGGAATAGTGGTTGTCCTTCTCCAACCGTTACAAGTTTTCAGGCTTGTGCGCCAAAAGGTACATGATCCCCAACTCTTTTCACATATTCGGCCTTGAAATCCTTCTTGGCCCGGTACAACAGAACGCGCAGATACTCTCTATCTACGCCAAATTCGGTGCAAACCTCATCCCGGTCGCGCTCGTCCAGAAAAACCGCCTTGAGCAACATGCGGTCGCGCACCGGCAGGTCGAGCAGGACTTCACGGACCTTAATGGTGATCTGCTTCGATGAAACGATATCCAGCGCGCTGGCGCCGGTTGCCGGCAGCTCAGGCTGGCCTTCCTCATCCAGAGAATCGCTGCGGGAAGAGGCTCGGTAGTGCTCAAACAGCACATTGTTGCAAACCGTATTCACGAAAGCGCCCAGCCGTTCCGGCTGGCGCAGTGCGCCTTCCTTGCCCAGCGCCTTCAAGACGCGGATAAAGGTCTCCTGGCGCACGTCTTCAATCGCCTGCGGCGACTTGAGGCGCGAACGAAGCTTGAGCTGGAGCAGGGCTGTAAAGTAGCCGACAAAATGCTCTTGCGTTGTGCGGTCTCCGGCACCGAGACGATCGATGTAATCTGCATCGAAGGAACAAAATTCCAATTCTGGCTCCGCAAAGTCGAGAGAGCGCAAGTATAACATTTCAGACGGCGTCGAAGGATGAACTCTCAACTCGTGGACGACAACACTTCGGCGACGCCGCCTGATAGAAAGCTGGCTCTCCAGGCCTTGCAGGGGTAGATCCCGGTAGGCTTCATAGTTCATCGAGCCCGCCCAAAGAGCCGTGTTCGCAGTATTGATGCAGCATCGCGCGCGTCAACTGCCTGCACTGGCTGAAGTTTGGAAAACTGATACAACTGCCCCGTCACCGGTCCTCGTATGTTCATCGGAGAGTAGCCGAAATAGTGCAGGCTCAGTTCGGCCTGCTGCGGCTCCCCGCCTGTTCTCAATGGACTTTGCTCCTGGCCACAGCACATAGTTCAACTCCTTCTATCGTTTCGATCCGTCATTTCGGCCTATCATTCCGATCCATTCGATCTATCGCTTCAATCCGCGCTCGCAGTTTCGCGATCGCATCCCGGGGCCCATCCTCCTCAGCCAGCAGGTGTGTCATTCGCCACACCACAAGTGCGGCTAGACAGAAGCGCCAGATCATTGCGGATTCATGGAGTGGTCCGTTCGTAAACATGATCCGCTCCCTTACAAGCCCAGGCAGGACCCGGCAACAATGTGCGCGGGGCCCGCCTGCTCTGGGGGAGAGTTCGATTAGCCGGCAATCTGCAGGCAGAAGCCAGCAGATGCCTGGTTATAGTTGCTGGTTTGACCGCTGTTCGGGGACAACTTGGCAAGGGAGACCGTCTCGGATGGCGCGTCGGTGGCGCGAGCCACGGGATAACCTTTGGGGGAGCTCATGGTCGATCCTTTCAATCCGTTCACTTCGCACGTCGATTACGAGGCATGGAAAAGGCGCAAGAGGGGTCGCGACAGCAGCGCACGTCATATGCAGCCATCGTCTCGATCAGACTGGGTCGAAAACCACGCACACGCCGGAAATCCAGTATCGGCGTACGTGGGATAGTGCGGGACAGGGAAATATCGTTTCAGAATGGAACAGATTTTTGTTTTGGGCTGCAATCCCAAGAAACAAAAATGGTGCAAGACTTTTAAGCAACGCGGGTTTCAAAGATAAGCAACTGACCGAATGAAGGCTTAAACGCAGACGACCTTAACACCGCGCCGCGCAAATGCCTGGGAGGCATCCTCGGAGATGCCATCGTCGGTGATGAGAATATCGATATCCTCGGCCGGACAGATGACAGCTGGGCTGATCATACCCACTTTGCTCGAGTCGGCCACGACCACCACCTGCCGTGCGCGCCGCGTCATGGCGCGAAAGACTGCAGCCTCGTCGGCCTCGATCGTGGTCGCGCCGCGATCCGGATCGACTCCGCAAACGCCGATAAAAACGCGGTCCATCACCACCACATTCAGCGACTCGATCGCCGTCGGCCCGATCAGTGAAAAGGCCCCCGGCCAGCGCATGCAGCCACCGGTAATCGTCGTATCCAGTCCGTTGCTGGAGCTCAACTCCATGCCGATATTCACCGCATTGGTAATGATGTGCAGCCCTGTCCTGTGGCGCAGGCTGCGGGCTACCTGAGTCGTAGTAGTCCCGGCAGTAAAGCCCACCGTCTCATTCTCCTGCACGAGTTCGGCAGCGGCATGGGCGATACGCTGTTTCTCATGCGCAAAGCGCTCTTCGCGCACAGGAAAGGAAGCATCGAAGCGAAACGGCTCATAGACCGCCTGCCCGGCCAGCATCGCTCCGCCGTGGGTACGATGCACCAGGCCACGCTCCTCAAGCCGCACCAGATCCCGGCGAACGCTGGCAGGCGACGTCGCAAACAACTCGGTCAATTCCTCCACCGAGGTCTTGCCGTGACTCAATAGGAGCCGAAGGATCTCTTTTGCGCGTTTGTCGGTCTTTGAGGACATACCGTGCCGATCATAAAGTGGAATCGTTACCTATTGTACGAAACCAATCTTCCGAAACCCGCGCTTCACCCGAACTACCTCGCCGAAATCTCGCTTGAGACCGCATCAATCGCATCGATCGCTTGCCGCAGATGCCGCACATCGCGGGCCACGACAACATGTCGCGCATACTCATCACTGCCCGGAACACCCAGATGCAACTTGGGATTGCGATATGTAACCGGACTCGCAACAGTCGTGCGCATGGCAGCGTGGAACTCGCGCGCGCCGGTAGCCGTGGCGATCTGTTGCAGATTCGCCGGACGAACGCTCCCGCAGACCATGACCCCGATTCGATTCCCAGCAGACTGCACCAACCCCGCAATGCGCTTGCTGCCGAGAACTGCGCTCTGCGCCCCGCCCGAGGTGAGGATGCGCGTCGCGCCCGTTCCGGCCACCGCTTCCAGCGAAGCTTCAAGATCGCGAGCCATATCGATGGCGCGATGAAAAGTGACCTCCATCGTCCCCGCTGCTTCCACCAACTGACGAGTACGATCCACATCCACATCACCATCTGCCGTGAGTAGGCCCAGGACGACACCATTCGCGCCAGCTTCAGCCGCGCAGGCAATGTCGTCCCGCATGATTGCAAATTCTTCCTGTGAATAGAAGAAATCGCCTCCACGTGGGCGAATCATCACATACACGCCGATGCTAATACTCGCCCGCACCGCGCGAATCAATCCCAGGCTCGGTGCAAGTCCACCTTCCGCCAACGCGCTGCACAGCTCAACACGCTGCGCGCCTCCTGCCTGTGCTGCAATCGCCGACTCCACTGAATCGACGCAAATCTCAAGCTCCATCATGTACTGCATCCCTGTTCAAGACAATGCCGGATTCCTGACTGACATAGATCATTCAGGCAAAGAATCCGGGCTGAGTGTTCCTGCTAGGTTGCGGGATTGAAATCCGGCACGGTGGGCTGCCGCCAAGAGCGCGGCAGCCTTGGCGCTAGAAGCTGTACCGAGCCGAGAACTGCAATCTCCGCTCCTGTGAACGAATCTGATCTTGGCTGCCAATCTGACCGAAAGTGCTGTCGGTGATATTGGTATCCGGGTTGCCGTAGCTCACAATATTCATCGCATTGAAAGCATCGAAGCGGAAGCCCAGTGAATGTTCACCGAAGAGCCGGAAGTCCTTGAAAGCGGACATATCCACGTTCAGATAACCAGGAGCACGGACTGCCCCGTTGCGGGAATTGCCAAAGACGTTGTTCGGCGGGGCGCCGAAAGCGCACACTCCGTTATCGACACCGGCCTGCAGGCAAGGGGTTGCTGAAGGATCGTCGCCGAACCAGTTGTTGATAGTGCGGTGGCGGATGTGCAGTGGACGGTAATGGTTGACGCGGGCGGCCCCGTAGCTGTTGGAGTTGTTGGAGGAGCCGGTCTCTTCCGAACCACTTGGCGAGCCGGTGGTGACGGTCTCAGGAAAACCGGAGTAGGCGACGCCGGCAACGGAGACCTTCCATCCGCCGATGGCTTCGTCGAGGAAGCGGTTGACGTGGGACAGGTATTGCTGTCCGCGGCCGACGGGTAGGGCGTAAACACCGGTGCCGGAGACGTTGTGAGTGACGTCGTACCCAGCCGGACCGTAGTCGGAGGCACTGTCGTAGTAATTCTGGAAGGCTCCGCTGTAGCCGTTGACGTTGAGGGCGTAGTTGCCCAGGCTATTGGTCATCGCCTTGCCGTAGGTGTAGTTGAGGGTGTACTCGAGACCGTGGCTGGAGCGCTGGCGAAGTACTGCCTGCAGTGCGTTGTAGTTCATCATGGCGCGAGATTCAGTGATCAGCAGGGCGTTGGAGCCGACGCCGAGGGTCGCGTTCACGCCGATGTACTGGTTGTTGTAGAAAGGCGCGGAGGTTGGATCGCCGTTGACCTTGTACTGGTTGACGTTGCCGTAGTCCTCGATGTGCTGGCCCTGCTCACCGACGTAGCCGACCTGGAGGGAGGTGGTGCGGGTGAGGGCATACTCCGCGGTGAGGCTCCACTCCTGAATGTATGCAGGCTGGATGTTCTGGGGATAGACGTCGTAGGTGGCGCTATTGGTGGCGGTACCGCCCGTGAATCCTTGTTCGGCGGTTCGGGGAGTGGAGGGCGAGGCCACGGTGGGGCTATTGACGGAGACGTTGACGGCAGAGAGGAATGGCGTCACCGAGGTCAGGCGCTGGTTGGAGGAGTTGCCCTCATAGAAGCTGGTCGCTCCGTAGCCGCCACGGATGACTAAGCGGCTGTTGGCTTCGTAGTTGAAGCCGATGCGGGGCATCCACTGGCGGAAGTTGGATTGATAACAGCCGCTGGTGGGGCAGATGCCGGAGCCTGCTGGAGCGCCCGCCGGTACCGAGTGTGAATAGATAGGCTGGCCCGTGGTGAGGTCGATGTTGCCCTGGCGGTTGGACTGCTCGATCCAGGGCTCGTCATACTCGAAGCGGAGGCCAACGTTAAAGGTCAGGTTAGGTCGGATTTTGTAGTCGTCGTTGATATAGGCAGCAGTACGGAACTGGCGCTGACCCACGTTGAGGCTGGTGAGGGTCGCTTGCGCGGACTGGACGCGGTCGAGGACGAAGTCAGCGGGTCCGTAGCCGGGGCCGTCCTTAGCACTGGAATTCGCGGTGAAGTTGCCGGTGTAGTTGAGATTGCCAAGATACCCGCTGTTGTTGCTAGTCGGGTAATTCTGCTGGTAGCGGAGGGACTGGACACCCATGCTGAGGTAGTGCCGTCCACGCTGCCAGGTGAGGTCGTCGATGTAGCTATACGTGTTATCGATGATGGTGCCGTTGTTGAGAGCCTGGTTACCCACGGTGCTTGCGCCGTTGCTGATCTGCTGCCCTGTGAACCCGTTGTAGGCCTGGTTGCTGAAGGTGATGCCGACAACAGTATCGCCGTTGGTGCCGAAGACGCCGGTGGGGTCGGAGGGCAGGCCGACATTCCAGTTAGTGCGGGTAAAGCCGGCCCGGGCCGAGTTGACCAGAGAGGGCGAGAAGGTGTGGACCCAGTTGGCGCCTACGACGTGAGTGGGATAAAGATCGACGCCGGGGAAGGAAATTGCCAAAGCATCGGTCGAGGAGGTCGCCGTCTGACCGTCGAATGCAGTGGAGATGGAGAAGAAGCCGGTGATCTTGTCCTTGGCGCTTAGATCGTACTCGATTTTAACATCGCCCTGATTGTTGGCCTTGAACTGACGGAATGGCCCCTGGTAATCGTTGGCGATCAGGCCGTCGCTGGGGGTAGCGTTGGGCTCGGGATACAGCTTGGGATTCGCGAAAAGGTACTTGGCCACGGGATTCACGATAGGAAGGCCCATGTCGTTGGCGTAGGGAGCGAAGCCGTTCTGGGAGTCGTAGAGCTGGATGGAGTTGCCGTTAGCCAGAAGCGCCGAGAAATCGCCGTTGCGCATCGCGTCGGTGAGCACGCTGGCGTGGCCTATTCCGCCCGTGTGATAGCGGGAGCCGAGATAGTCGACGAAGAAGAACAGCTTGTCCCGATTGATCGGGCCGCCGAAGGTGCCGCCAAACTGGTCCTGGGAGAAAGAATTGATCGGGATCTTCGGCGTCTGGTTGTTGTTCTGCCAGCTATTGGCATTCAGGCGGTAGTCCTGCACATATCCGTAAGCCGAGCCATGAAAGCGGTTGGTGCCGCTCTTAAGGACGCTGATAATGCCGCCGCCGTTGACGTTGCCGTAGTCGGCCGGGGAGTTGGCGGTCAGCACGTGGACTTCTTCGAGAGATTCCGGGGCGGGACTGTACGAGATCACGTTATTGAAGGTCTCGTTCATGTCGATGCCGTCGATGGTGTAGTTGTTCGACTGGGTGCGGTTGCCGTTGATGTTGGGCAGGTCGGACCACTGGGTGCTGCGCTCGATGCTCTGCATGCCTGAGGTGCCCTGAGTGTTGACGGCGCCAGGCAGATAAAGGCTAAGAGCGGAAAAGTCGAGACCATTCAAGGGCATGTTCTGGATGGTGTTGGCCGTGAAAGTGCTGCCCAGGGTAGCGTCGTTGGTGTCAAGGATGGGAGCGGCGGCCGAAACGTCCACCGTCGTCGACGATCCGCCGACCGACAGCCTTACATTGAAGTTCGCCGTCTGCAGCACTTCCAGCTTGAACTCCGGAACCTTCTGCTTGGCAAATCCGTTCACCTCGATCGAGACCTCGTAGCGGCCGATGGGCAGGAATTCAATGCGGTAGAAGCCTGTGGTATTAGTCGCAGTTGGCGTATTCACACCCGTATCCAAGTTGTGGGCAATAACGTTAGCGCCTGCAACGACGGCGCCGCTAGGATCGGTTACGGTTCCGGTGATCGCACCGGTCACCGTCTGTGCCTGGGTGACCGAAATACACATCAAAAGAACGAATAAAATGCCGAGAGTTATTTTGAAGAAATTCGTTTTCATTGCGGCCTCGCGGGTTTATGGCTGATCAAAATGTGGACGGAAAGCTTAGACAGTACCAACTACGTGCGCATTCCGGAAAGAACTCTGCGCCGGGATTTGGATCATCCGCGAAGTAAATCCTGCCTTCTTCGCGCTGGTACTGAACCTTGCCTATGGACATTCAGCCCAAGTACGAAAAACTGGGCTTATTCTGCGCTCTTGTGAAGAAACGCTACTCCAAAATGAATTAAATGTCCATAAAAATGATCGTATCGATCAAAAACGCTGAAAATGAGCAGATTGACGGCCAGCTTGTGCAGAGATTCTGCACCCAGCTCTTTGCTTTCAAAGCACTTGCAGGATGACGGTGTCGAGGGACAAATGATCAAAAACGAGCCATCGCCCAGAAAAGGGGCGATGGCTCGTTGATTACAGAAACCGAACAAATCCGGTTAGACTTCCGACTTCGGCCTCACGCCTTCACCATGGCCGAACTCACCTTCAACTTTGTCGGACAAGCGGAAAACAAACCGTCCACCCTCCGCCACATCCGCATGAGCAAACCACGCATTGGGGTGCGGCTTGCCGTTCAGCTCAACCGACTCGATAAATACACTGTTCTGCGAAGACCGTTTGGCTTCGATCTCCAGTTTGCGGCCACGCGCCAGTTCCAGCGTTGCACGATCGAACAGTGGCGACCCAAACACATAATGCGTGCTCACCGGATCGACGGCATAGAAACCGACCGCGCTCAGCACATACCATGCCGACATTTGGCCGACATCTTCATTCCCCGCCATGCCATCCGGGTTGTTCGAATACATACCCGTGGTCAGCATGTGAACGCGTTGCGCGGTCTTATCCGGACGGCCAGCATAGCTATAGAGATAGGCAATGTGATGGCTCGGCTCATTGCCATGCGCATACTGCCCCACCATGCCGGCAATATCGGGCGGCGCGTCGGCAGGCAGCGTCGATGGCTGATCGAAGAGCGTATCCAGCTTCTCAACGAAGGCCTTGTCTCCGCCAAGCAGTTCTATGTAGCCGGTCACATCGTGCTGAATGCCAAAGGTCGTCTGCCACGCATTCGACTCGGTGTAGTCGCGCCACTTTTTTGAGTGGCCCATCTCGATAGGATCAAAGGGTGTTGCCCATGAACCATTCTCGAACTTGGGCCGCAGAAATCCCGTCCCCGCATCCCAGTAGTTCCGGTAATTCCGCGAACGCTTGCGCAGCGCCTTCCCGTCCGCCGTTTCGCCCAGATGATCGGCCACATGCGCAACGGCCCAATCGTCGTAGTCGTATTCGAGGGTCTTCGAAACCGACTCCTCTTCGAGATCGCAGGGAATATAGCCCAGGTGGCGATACCACTTGAGCCCGCGATAGTCATCTACAAATGCGCGCTTCTTCATCGCGGCATAGGCAGCCTTGTAGTCGATGCTGGTAAAACCCTTGGTGCAGGCCTCGGCAATCACCGCAGCCGAATGGTACCCGGTCATGGTACCCGTCTCTTTGCCCTGTAGCGGCCATACTGGCATCCCCGCCGGGCTCTGCTCAGCCATGCGAATGAGGCTGTTGATCATGTCCGGCACACGGTCGGAATGGATCAGCGTCGTCAGCGGATGGTTGGCCCGATATGTATCCCATAACGAAAAGGTCGTGTAGTTGCGCTGACCTTTGGCAAGCTGATGAACCGCTCCATCCATGCCCATATACTTGCCATCCACATCGTCAAAGAGCACTGGTCCGAGCATGGTGTGATACAGCGCCGAGTAGAAGACACGCTTATTGTTGTCGTCCTCCGACTCAACCTGAATCTTGCTCAACTCCTGCCGCCAGCGTTCGGCTCCAGCATGGCGAACCTGCTCGAACTCCCAGCCCGGAATCTCTGCCGTGAGATTCTTCGAAGCACCTTCAGTACTCACACCCGACAAGCCAGCCTTGATCAGAATCTGCTCCCCGGCATGAGTCTTGTAGTGCACCACAGCCTTCAGATTCTTGCCCTTCAGTCCCGAGCCTGCTTCAACAATTTTGTCGTCTTGATAAAACTCCACGCGATCGAAGGGCCGCGAAAACTCCAGCGCGATATACATCTGGCGTCCCGCCCCCCAGGCATTGGTTGCGTGGCCGGCAAGCAGTTTCTTGCTTCCCTCCTGCTCCAGCGAACACCACGCGATATTGTCCGGAGACTTGCCATACGCATGCGTCAGATCGAACACAATGTGGCTCGTCTCGCTCTCCGGAAATGTATAGCGATGGAAGCCGGCGTGTTCCGTCGCCGTCAGCTCCGCATGAATCCCCGTATCCTTCAGCAAGACCGAGTAATAGCCGGGACTTGCCTTCTCATCGCTGTGCGAAAAGCTCGACCGATAGCGGGTTCCCGGCTGCTTGCGATCCCCTGGCTCAAGGCGAACCTCGCCCGTGCGCGGCACCACAAGAAAGTCGAGCAGATCGCCGCAGCCCGTCCCACTCAGATGCGTATGGCTGAAACCCATGATGGTGGTGTCGGAGTTGTGATAGCCAGAGCACCAGTCCCAGTCATCGTTGTAGGTGTCCGGGCTCAGTTGCACCATCCCAAACGGCACCGTCGCCCCCGGATAGGTGTGTCCATGGCCACCCGTTCCCCAGAAAATATTCACCAGGCTTGAAGGATCTTCTTTATCTCCCACCGCCTTTGCCAGCCGCGCGACCCCAGGCAATCCTGCCGCTGATCCTGCGCCTGCAACCGTCATTCCCTTGAGAACTCGCCGCCTCGTCCACTTCCCTTTATTCATCGCATACCCATTCTATGGTGTCGTTACCATGCCCAAATCCTACATGAGAACGCCGCATGCAGGTTCAGTGATCATGTATGGCAAGACATGGGCTGTAAACCACATTCAATTCGCGGGTGGCAGCCCCAATGACTCGGCGGTGGGCAGTTCTTTCTTGTCTTCAAAGAGGCGAACAACTTCCTCGAAACGCTGGCCGCGCTCCTGCCACTTCTCGATCTGCAGGTCGTAGCGCACCAGCACATTGTCCAGCCAGTAGGGACGATTCTCCCCCAGCCACACAGTCCGGTACTCTTCCTTGGTTGCCGAATACGCATCGCGCAGATCCTGCAAGCGGCCGTTGTTGCTGCTGATTTCGTCCAGCAAATTGTGCGTCATGTCCGACTGCTTCTGGTCATGCTGCTGGGCTAGCGCAACCGCATAGCTCTCTGATGTCTCCCGGCTTAGCTCCCACTTCATCCCAATCAGGTCAAGCCTTCGCGCGCCCAGATCCATCGCATCGAGAACAGCAGCCTCTCTCAATTTTGGATTGGCGGCGCGCGCCTGAGCTAAAAGGACAATCGCATGTTCGGCATGAAGCCGCAATTCTTCGGCGACGGGAAGCAGCTTCGCTCCCACCACACGGCCTTCCGGACTCCAGGGATCGAGCCAGAAGAGATCATCACTGTTGAAATTCGATTGAACCTTGCCCAGCGTCTGGTTGGCCTGCATCAGCTCTTCCTGCGCCTGGTTGATCTTACCGCTCGAGTCTCCGTGGAAGACCGACCCATAAGCAGTCTGATATGCCGGAATGCTGCTCTCACCCGGCTGCCATGCAGCCACCGCGCCAAAGAGAACCCCATACCAATCCTGGTTGAAAAGCCCCTCGCCGTCATCGTTCCAGACAGTAGTCAATGCACCGGTCGAGCCCAGCCGCTGGCCATCGCGAATAAAGCCCTGGATATTGCCAAAAGCCACATTTGCGTCCGGATAGACAAGGCTCCAGTTCGCATCGCCCGGAGCCACCCACGTTTCAATGCCCGCCTTGGCAAACGGCTCGATCATCTTGTCGAAGCCCTTGGTATCGCCATAATTCCAAGGCACGGCAATCATGTCCTTGGGCAGCCCAGGTACAGCCGCCGGAGCGTCCCCGCCGATGTCACCCCAGAACAAGATCTTCTTGTGCAGTGGCGCAAGCGCATCGTGAATCTGGGTCAGGAAGTCCACATAGACCGGCCCATAGCCACGCTTCTTGACCTCGTCCATGGTGCGCCCGTGGCCCAGATCGGCGGTTTCGTCAGCGCCAATGTGCATGAAGGGCGCGGGAAACTCCTGCGCAATCTGGGTAAACCAATCCTTGATCAGCGGCACCGATCCAGCCTGACCAGGAGCCAGCACATGCCCGTGCGGCGTCTCGGCAACATCCTTATACAGGTCGTACTTCAATACGTGGTGCAGATGTCCAAAAGCCTCCTGCTCGGGCAAAATCATGACGTGGTACTGGGCAGCATAGTGCACCAGTTCCGCCACATCCGCTGGCGTCATCGCGCTGCCTGGAGGAGCGGCCATCGGCTGGTTCGGATATTGAAGCGTGTGCTCGAAATACGGCGAATAGATATTGGCCTTGAAGGCAGCAATCACACGAACCTGATGCTTCTGAAATTCCAGCGTGGGAAACGGTCCGCGCGAAAGGTCATCATCAATGGCGCGATACTTCATCGCCGGCCAGTCGCGAATCGTTCCCTCTGGAATAGCAGGCGCCGCTGAACCACCCGGCAGCGGCAGCAGTTGCTTGAACGTCTGCACACCGTAGAAGATTCCGCTCGCCGACTCGGCAATCACCGCTGCCCGCTTCGCCTCGATGACAATCACGTACCCCTCGGCGGCGAGTTCTGGCGTAAAGCTGATCTGTTTCGCCGAGAGAAGCTCCTTAGCCTCACGAGAGTCAGCCCGCAGCAGGACAACCGGGTAAGCCGACCCGCCTTTCAGCCCGTTTTCCGCAGCTGCTTCTTCAAGATCACGCGCCGCAAATTCGTCCTCCGCGTCCTTTCCCGGAGCCGTAGCCCGAATGCCCGCCGGAATTGCCACCTCTCCGGAAAGGTGGACCTCTCGTGGCTGCGGCAGAAGATGCACTGCGACCTCTGCCATTGCATTTGCCGACATGGCAATCATGAGAACACCCACCGCGGCAACAATTTCAGGCCGCAGCCGTCGTAACACGGAGGAGCAAACCACCTTCGAGAACCCCAAACTCAGCATTCGCGCCATCTCCAATTCAGAAAATTGATCGTTTCATTTGAATACGATCATTGTATGCTGGTCAGACGCGTTGCTCCTCCGCAAATGCCGGATTTTTCTGAAGACTGTATAGTGGCTCAGTCCTCGTTTTCTCGCAGTCATTCGAGCGGCAGTAACGTGGAATCAAGCGCACAAGGTGATCATGGCCAACTCCGTTTCTACTGCAATGCCCGGCCCCGCGGGATCTTCCGCAACCAGCCGCTATAGTTCATTTCTTATGCTCGTTGCAGGGCTCGGCGGCCTGCTTTATGGAGTGGACGTAGGCATCATCGGCGGCGCGCTCCCATATCTCGAAGCGACTTCGCACCTCACTCCGGGACAGCTTTCTGCAATCGTCGCAGCAGTCTTGCTCGGCAGCGTCATCTCCACGCTGTTTGCCGGCATCATCGCAGACTGGATCGGCCGAAAGCCTTTCATGATCCTCTGCGGTGTTTGCTTCATCATCAGCATCCCGGTTATTGCACTTTCGCAGAGTTACGAGGCACTCTTCCTGGGCCGTCTGCTGCAAGGCGTCAGTGCAGGCTTTATTGGCGTTGTGGTCCCACTCTACCTGGCGGAGTGCCTTTCGGCCTCGTCGCGTGGCAAGGGTACGGGCCTCTTTCAGTGGTTCCTGACGCTGGGCATCGTAGCTGCAGCACTGGTCGGCATGTACTATAGCTATCGCGTACAAGCAGTGGCTGCCAGCTCGGATGCGGCAACTTTACTCGCCTACAAGGACCGGATCTGGCGCAGCATTTTCTGGGTGTCGTTGCCGCCCGGCGTACTTTTCGTCATTGGCAGCTTTATGGTCACGGAGTCGCCGCGCTGGCTCTTCCGCCGCGGCCTCAAAGATCGCACCTATCAGGTACTGCTGCGCTCCCGCTCACCGGAGCAGGCAACTATTGAACTGCGCGAGATGGAAGAGATCGCGCTCGCCGCATCATCCACAGGTCAGCGGGTTAAGGATTCGCTGCTCAGCCGCAAATACGTCATCCCCTTCATCCTTGCCTGCGTCATCCTGTCATGCAACACGGCGACAGGGATCAACTCCGTAATCGGCTACTGCACTGCGACCCTGCTGCAAAGCGGCCTCGGCGATCTTCAAGCGCATTGGGGCTATGTCATCCTCACCGCGGTCAACTTTTCTATGACCATGGTTGGTATGTTGCTCGTTGACCGCAAAGGCCGGCGCTTTCTGCTCACGCTTGGCACTGGAGGCATCATCGTCTGCATGGTGATCGTCGGCACGCTGTTCCTGAGCACTGAAAAGTCCAACGTCGACGCTGCGAGCCTGGTGCAGACTCAAGTCACTCCGAGCCAGCAACTCACTGTCAAATTTGATACTGCAGAAGCGAAGCGGCTTCTCGCCGCCAGCAACTACACCGGCAACGATATCGATCCTGGCCGCGCCTCGTTCGGCATCATCTACTCCTATGGCGACTTTCCCTGCTCCACCAGCTTCGTGCGTTCGGACGACATCGCTGCAATTCCCATTCAGATCGAGCGCTCAGCCTGCGTTCCTTCGAACTCCGTAGAATCTTTCTTTAAAAATCCCTTCGCCAATCTGGAAGCCGCGCGCACCGCTCCTCTGCAGATCAACAAAGCCCTCGTCGCCCGGGTTCCCGACGCGACGCATGGCTGGCTCGTCGCTCTCGGACTCTATGGATTTATGGCTTTCTACGCACTGGGACCAGGCGTCTGCGTATGGCTTGCACTCTCCGAGCTGATGCCCACGCGCATCCGGTCCAACGGCATGAGCGTCGCCCTGGTGCTCAACCAGTCAGTCTCGACGGCACTGGCTGCGATCTTTCTTCCCTTTGTCAGCCGATTCGGCTACTCACGCATGTTCTTTCTCTTCGCAGGGTTCACATTGATCTATTTCCTGGTCACAGCATTCTTCATGCCCGAGACCAAAAACAAGACCCTGGAAGAGATCGAAGCGTACTTCGCCGGACGAAAGGGTAATCGAGCATGATTCATCCCGATGATGATAGCGGTGATGCACTGCGACGACTTGAGTCATGTGGAGACGACTTGGCTCGTCCTAGAAGTGTGGATTTTACTGTGGTCTTTCCGGCTCAGGACTTGGCAGAAAGCTTTGCAACCCACTTCCGCACTCTTGGCTATCCTGCCTCAGTGGAATTTGCTGAAACAGTTGCAGAACTTCCTTGGGACGTGGTCGTCGTCAACCACATGGCACTCTCGCACAAAGTGATCGAAGAGTTTGAGAATCTGCTTGAGAGCGTTGCAAGCAAGTTTGGCGGCCGGAATGACGGATGGGGATGTTTTTCGTAGCCGGGTTACCCGGCGCCGAATAGCCAACAAATATGAGTGCCCAGGTCCTGCGTATTGAACCTGGAAAACTAGCTCAAACTGAAAGCAACTTAAACACCTGACTCCACCACGGCTTTCGCTAGATTGCGCGGATGATCCACGTTCACGCCGAGTTCGAGTGCCATGAAGTAAGAGAACAGTTGCAGCGGAACAACCTCTGTGATCGGCAACAGGTGCTCCGGCGCGGGGTTGACAAAGACGCAGTCTGAAACCAGCCGCGCAACCTCTTCGTCGCCCGCATTGGCCAGAGCAATCACCTTCGCGCCCTGCACCTTCATATCGCGCAGCAGTTGCACCGTCTTCTCGTAGCGCAGCACCGAGCCCTCGTTGCTCAAGTCGACAGTCGCCAGAACGACGAGCGGAACCTCATCACTGACCAGCGCATTGGGTCCATGCTTCAGCTCGCCCGCTGGGTAGCCCTCGGCGTGAATGTAGGAAGCTTCCTTCAACTTCAGCGCACCCTCGCGCGCAATGGCATAGTGAATCCCGCGGCCTAAGAATAGAAAGGTGGAAGCCTCTCGATATTTTCCGGCGAGGGCGGCCATTTGCGTTTCCCAGTGGGGCAATTGCGCTTCCAGTTCGTCGGGCACTGCTGCAAGTTCACGCAGCCGAGCCGCCAGCGTTGCAACGTCCAGCCGGTTCAGGCTGACACCTTCATACAGAGCCAGAAGCGCCAGCACGGTCAACTGGCAGGTAAAGCTCTTGGTCGCCGGAATCGCCTTTTCCCGGCCTGCAGCCAGCGGCATCGACAGATCTGCCTCACGGGCCATCGTTGAGTCTTCGACATTGGTGATCGCCAATGTCTTCTGCCCGCGCCGCCGCGCCTCGCGCAAAGCGGCCAAGGTGTCTGAAGTCTCCCCCGACTGCGAAAGCACAAGCACGCTGGGATTACGCAGATCTTTCGAGAAGTCGCCGCGCAGGCTGTACTCGCTGGCGTACTCCACGTCGACGGCTAGCCCGCACTGGTCTTCAAGCGCAATTTCTGCTGCCAGGCCGCTATGCCGGCTCGATCCGCTGGCCGCGATCAGCACCTCGCCATGCGTATTACCCCAGTGCGCCAGAGGTGTAAAGAACTCGGCATTGAGCACCAGGCCATCCGCTTCCTGCGCTGTATACAGCGCCAGCGTCCGGCGAATCGCCTCCGGCTGCTCGTAGATCTCGCGCAACATCGCATGGGGAAAATCACGTTCCAAAGCCAACCTCCGCGTCCCGCCATCCTAGTTTGTCGGAACTTGATATTGATCATTATAGTTAAAAACGATCATTTTCCGTGCTTCCTCAGATGAATATCCAATAACCCTGCGCGTGGAGTAGAGTGGATGGGACTCTCTTCCCCCAGGAACGACCAGCCCATCATGTCCAAGCTGAACTCTCGCTGCGAACACATCATGAAGTTCCTGCTGCGGACAGGCACCGCTAGCATCGAAGAGATCCTGGAGAAAGTCGGCTCCTCGGCTCCCAGCATCCGCCGCGATCTGGCCCGCCTCGAGAGCCGCGGCCTCATTCGCCGCACTCACGGCGGTGCAACCCTGGTCGAGCCGTTGCTCTACGAGCCCTTCCGCTACGACAGCTCATTCCAGGCCCGCGAACAACGATACGCCAGCGAAAAGCGCCGCATCGGACTCGCCGCCGCCGAACTGGTTCTACCCCACGAGACCATTGGCCTAACCGCCGGAACCACCGCCACGCACATAGGCCGCAGCCTGCGCCACCGCGAACATATCCAGGTCGTTACCAACGCCATCAATATAGGCATGGAACTCTGCAACCAGCCGGGAATCCGAACCTACCTTACCGGCGGCTCCGTTCCCTGGGCCTGGTCCTTCTCGCTCACCGGCAACGCCGCTCTAAACTTCCTCAACGACGTCTACATGGATAAGGTCTTCCTGAGCGTGCTCGGCATTGACGTGGAGCGCGGCGCAACCACGCTTGAGGCCGACGAGGCCCTGGTCTTCCGCAAGATGCTCAAGCAGTCAAAGCAGGTAATTGTGGTTGCCGATTCGAGCAAACTGGGCAAGGTAAGTCCGGCATTCATCTGCCCGCTGTCGGATATTCACAAACTGATCACTGACACCGGAGCCACAGACCAGGCGATCGAGCCCTTCCGCCGGCTGGGTATCGAAGTGATCCGGGCATAAGGGCAGTCAAGCTCAACGAGCCGGTTCCAGGCACTCCAACTGCAGCAGACGAATCGCCTCGCGAACATCCTCTTCAAAGACCGACTTTCCGGCCTTACCGTTGGAGCTGCTGGAGCGAGTACGAGAAAGAGAACCGTGCAGGCAGGTTACCTTGCTGCGCCGAACCACCTCAGACAGGTTGTTGAGCTTCAACCCTCCGCCGGCCATCAGTTCCAGGCGTTCTCCAGCCTGAACCTGTAGGCGGCCAATCTGTTCGGCGCCCTCCAGAACGTTGGCTGCCCCGCCTGAAGTCAGCAGGCAATCGGCGCCGGTCCGGATCACCTCTTCCAGCGCCTCCTCAAGGTTCGCCGCTTCGTCGAACGCACGATGGAAGGTGACATTCAATGGCCGCGCAAGCTCCACCAGCTCCCGTGTCCGTTCAACATCCACTCCGCCGTTGGGCAGCAGCACACCAACCGCTACTCCAGCCGCGCCAGCCGCCTTGGCTGCCTCGATCTGGCTGCGCATCAAACTGAATTCAGCGTGTGAATAGACAAAGTCTCCGCCTCGCGGACGGATCAACACGTGCACCGGAATCGAGACAGCCTCCAAGGTGGCGGCAAGCAGCGAATCGCTCGGCGTAACTCCGCTGATGGCCAGATCCTCGCACAATTCCAGGCGATCTGCTCCGCCGGCCTGGGCCGTCTTAGCTGCCTCCAGACTGTCAGCACACAACTCGAACAAGAATGGTTTCCTCATGCAGGCCTCGGAATCGAATCGGACGCAACGGCCCGAAACTCCCGGCTGCCTCCCGTATCAAATCTGGGAAATGAACTCCGTACGATCTAAGTTGCTCACGAAGCTGCTGTCAAGCGAGCCGCGCCAGGTCTGAACTCATCTGGCCAACAGTTCACCGGCACTCCGCGCACACGGATAAGATCACACGCGCAGCCAAATCCCAAAAACTGAGAATACACGATTCTGAGCAAGATGATCGGGCAATTGTGAACGAATTTAGATTAAACGATCATTAAGTTGATTGAGAAGTGCGCTTCCGCGATAGTTACCCTACGCCTGAATGACCAGAATCCCAGCTGCCGTAAAGGGCGCAATCGCCTCCGCCGAGGCCTCGACGCCGGTAACGAGCGTCTTGATCTGGCCTATTGGGCACACCAGTGCTGGCTTCACCACCCCGATTTTGCTTGAATCCATCACCGCGACGATGGTGCGAGCCTGGGCTGCCATGGCACGAAAGTTCTCCGCCTCATCGTGCTCGATCGTGGTAATGCCCCGCTGCGCGTCGATCCCCAGGCCACCGATAAACAACGTGTCCAGGTAAAGGGCGTCAAGAAGGTGCCCGGTATGTGGACCGGTCAGCGAAAACGACCAAGCATGTTGCACCATGCCACCCAGCAGATAAGTGCGTAAACCAGGCTGATTGCACAACTCCATCGCAATATTGATGGCGTTGGTGACGACCTGTATCCCCTGCCGATGGCGAAGACTTCGCCCAATCTGCGTCGTCGTCGACCCCGCAGTCAAGCCGATGACCTCGTTCTCCTTCACCAGTTCGGCCGCAGCCAGCCCAATATGCCGTTTCTGTGCCGCGTTCTTCTGCTCGCGCGCCTGAAACGAGACATCATAGCGGAAGGGCTCGTACAGCAACGGCTCAACCAGGGACGCTCCACCGTGAGTGCGGCGGATCAACCCTCGACGCTCCAGCGCGATCAGATCCCGGCGGACGCTGGGCGCGGACGTCCCAGTAAGGTCCACCAGTTCCTCTACCGTAGCCTCTGCGTGGCCCAGCAACCTCTTCATAATCTCTTCGGCACGCCGCTCGGTTTTGGTCGACATGAAGGAGGTGTTCCCGCGAGAGTTGAAAGCTCCTATTGACTCTAATCAAATCTCCATCGCTCTGGAAACACCAAAGTTGACGATTATGGGATTGCATCTCAATCAAAAGCGATAATATTGCCATTAAATGATCATCATGCGCGGTTCAAACCGGCACGAAGACAGGATCAAAATGAAGCGTTGTATTTGGTTGTTCTTTGGATTTCTCCTGACGGTTGCCAGCGCCGGGGCAAAGCCGGTGGCGTTGTTCTACCTGGGGTCCAATCCGGACTCGATCCGGTCCTTCCTGGCACACTCCAAACAGATCGACCTGCTGGTGCCCACCTGGTACGACGTCGATGAAGACGGCCTGGTCACCGGCGAGCCTGATCCCACGGTGCTCGAAGTCGCCCACGGCGAAAAGCTTCCTGTAATGCCCATTCTGGCACTCTTCAATAAAAAACATTTCCACGAACTCTCCGCCAACCAGGTCGCCTGGGCTCGGATGAACGAAGCCATGATCCGCGAAGCCAAGCTCCACGGCTACTCCGGCTTTCAGTTCGACTTTGAAGACATCAGCTACACCGACCGCGACGCCCTGACCGCCCTGGTGAAAAACTCAGCCGACGCGCTGCATAAAGCCGGCCTTCAACTCAGCATTGCTACCGTCCCCAACGCGCCCGGCTACCCGGCCGGCAAAGGCGGCTTCGCCAAGTGGATCTATACCGACTGGCGGGGAGCCTACGACATCGCTGAACTGGCCAAATCCGTCGACTTGCTCTGCCTCATGACCTACGACCAGAACACCCGCTGGACTATGCCCGGCCCGGTCGCCGGCTGGCAGTGGACCGTCGACAATCTCGACTACGCCCTCAATGTTGTCCCAAAAGAGAAACTGTCCCTTGGCATCCCTCTTTACGGCTACCACTGGTACGCCGGAGCGCCCAAGATCGACAAAGCCAGCGGCGAAGAGCAACCCAATCAGCAGGCCGACTACATCAATGCCAATGACGTCGAGTTGCTCGCCAAGTCCTACAAAGCCGACGTGCAATGGGATGCCGTCGATCACAGCGCATATTTCTGGTTCTATCGCGACCAGATGCGCGAATGGATCTTCTACACCGACCGCCATACTTTTGCCGACCGCTACGAACTGATCAAAGACCGCGGCCTTCAGGGCTTCTGCTCCTGGGTACTGGGCGCCGAAGACCCCGAAATCTGGAAGTATCTACCCATAAGCCGCTGAAGCATTCTCAGAGACAGTATCAAAACAGGGTGCCCCATCCTTGACGCGCGGTTTGCGTCAAGGGTGGGAGCCAATAAGGACAGCGTGATGAAGCAGTGGCAGAAGATCATCCTGGGAGCCGTTGTGGTATCCCTCATGGGGCAATCGGTTCACGCGCAGAACTTCTCCGAAATCAAACCGGCCCCGCAGCAAGTCGCCTGGCAGGATCTTGAATTCGGTGTGATCATCCACTTCTCCACCAATACCTTCCTCGATCGCGAATGGGGCGACGGCACCGCCGATCCAAAAATCTTCAACCCCACCAACTTCGATCCAGACCAGTGGATGCAGGCCATTAAAGCCTCCGGCGCGAAGTATGTTGTCCTCGTCGCCAAGCACCATGACGGCTTCTGTCTCTGGCCCACAGAGCAAACCGACTACAGCATCAAGAAAAGCCCTTGGAAAAACGGCACGGGTGATATTGTCGGCGACGTAGCCCGTGCCGCCCGCAAGTATGGCCTCAAGTTCGGCGTCTATCTCTCGCCCTGGGATCGCCACGACCCCCGCTACAAAGACGCGGTGGCCTACGACAAGTACTACCTCTCCGAACTCGAAGAGTTGGCCTCGAACTACGGCGATCTGGTCGAGTTCTGGCTCGACGGAGCCGGAAGCGCGGGCCATGTCTACGACTTCAAGAAGATCATCGAGACCCTGCGCACCTATCAGCCCAACACTACCGTCTTCGCCGACACTGGTCTCTTTGAATACGGCGATGCGCGCTGGGTGGGCACCGAAAGCGGCCGGGTACCCTATGAGAACTGGAACGTCATCGATCGCCACGGCTTCCTGCGCTGGCGTCCCGTTGAAGCCGACACGCCGCTGCGCAATCTGCACTGGTTTTGGCATCCCAATGACGAAGCCTCGGTCAAGAGTCTCGATGAACTGCTCACCACCTACGACCAGACCGTCGGCCACGGCGCGCAATTGATGCTCGGCCTCGCCCCCGATACACGCGGCCTTCTTCCCGACTCCGACGTCGCGCGCCTCAAGGAATTTGGCGACGCAGTGCATGAGCGTTACGCCCACAACCTGTCCCTCGGACACATCGGCGGCACCCAGGAGCAAACGGCCGCTTTAGACAACGATCCAGACACCTTCTGGTCCGCGCCGACAGGCTCCCATCACGCCATTCTCGAAGTGAACTTTCCCAAGCCCATCACCTTCAACCGATCCCTCACCATGGAGTGGCTCAACGACGGCCAGCATGTGCAGAAATATGCAATCGAAGCCTGGGACGGCAAGGCCTGGAAGCATGTCGCAGGAGCCGAAGCTATCGGCCATAAAAAAATAGACACCTTCGACCCAGTCACCGCAAGCCGGGTCAGGCTCAACATACTTTCCAGCAGTGCCGAAGCCCACATCCGCGAATTTCAGCTCTATTCGATACCCGAGGCTAAGCCTTAAGGCCGCCTGCTGGCCATCAGCCGTAGGCACTCATCCACTGTCCAAGCCGGTGTCGCACCGGCACGACTGGCAACCAGAGCGCCGAGCGCATTCGCAAACGAAGCGATGCGCTCCAGAGGCCAGTGAAGACCGTAGCCGTGTAGAAACGCAGCGGCAAAGGCATCTCCAGCTCCAACCGTATCCACAACCTTGACCTCATACCCCTCGAATCGATGAAGCTCGTTCTCGTTAAAGATGGCGCATCCCTCGCTGCCCAGCGTGATGCAGATCGTCTGCACATCGTGAATGAACGACCAGGCGCGGCAGAAGGCTTCCAGCGTGAATGCTACGTCCGGGCAGGTCAGCGCAAACAGCGTCTCTGCCTCCTCTTCATTGAGCTTCACAATCGACGCCATCGACGAGAGCCGCTGCACCAGTTCCAGATTCCAATGCCCCTCGCGTAGATTCATGTCGTAAAAGC
>Ga0206981_10020_pt1 | contig 40807 bp, 39 predicted proteins | sample Alteio_BWMinCont_17_FD_153312 | JGI IMG/M metagenome (GOLD analysis project Ga0206981, IMG submission 153312) | Enriched cells from forest soil in Barre Woods Harvard Forest LTER site, Petersham, Massachusetts, United States -... | ecosystem: Environmental > Terrestrial > Soil > Temperate forest >... | reverse complement strand
TATCGAGCTTTTTTTCAGGATTCTCTACGTTATATTCTAAAATTAATTGCCCCAACGTAGCTGGATTACTTGTTCCCGGTCCAAATTTATTTTCGATTACCTGACTGCGAAACTTAAAACCACGATAGATTGCCTGCGCGCTATCTTGATAACCTGTTCCATTACCCATCGCACAAAAAAGCACATGGCAAAAACTATCGAGATCGGCCTGAGAAATTTCAGGAGCATAAATAAGCTGCCCACCCCCCATCTCATCTAAGCCTACGGTTTCAAGAAAAAGACATTGAGAACAAAAACAACAAGCAGTAATCATATTACTGATTTTGTTGTTCATATAATTACTATCAATATTGACTATCTCTTGATACTCCTTGGCTTGAAAGCCGCAGAATTGGCAAGTGTAATTATCACGTTCAAAAACGCGCTGTGTAACTGGCAGGAACGCTTTATCCTCGCGACGTCTCACAAAGATTCGCCATCCGGATAAATTGACTGCCAGTTTTAGTTCACGCATAGTTGCAGCTGTTCTTTAAGAGGTTTTTGCACCAAATGATGTAATACCTGAAACGCCTGCAACGCTACCACTACCAAACAATGTTGCGCCAGCAGACTTAAATACAGATGGAATAAAAATAAGTCCTGCAGCCACAAAAAGTAAAGCAATAGGCATACCAATCGGAATCTGTGTTGGATTATCTTTGTGTGCTTTAAACTTAACAACAGCACCCACCGCAAAACCCATACCAGCAACATATGATGCTGCAGTAATTAATTTTGCAACATTTGCAAGGTTAGTAGTGACGTTAGCAGCTATACCACCTACCCCACCTGAAACAGCAGCGAGAACAGCCGTACAAAAACCAACGCTTGCTAAACCACCGATTAACAACAACATATTTTTCAATAATTTTTTGTTCATTCCCGAAACTCCTTTCTAGGATAAAAATAGTAAAACCGGAAGAAGAATTAAATTTTATCACTATTATCCTAAATCCGGCAGAATTTAGGATTATGCAAAAATTACTTGTTTAGCATCTCACAAAATTCATCGCTATGCCACACCATTAAAGCCACATAGGCTATTAATAACTATAGAGAAAAAAAAGGGAAAGGTGTTTTTAACTTATAGGATTTAGACCGATTGTGGCATTGATAACGTTAATGAACGCAACAAGGTTTATACAAAATACCCCAGCAATAATATGCGTAACACCACGACTTAGTGTGCCTGGCTGTCCGCCTTGTCCGCCAAGATGCGACAATATAACTAAACCGCGAATAAATGAGATGGTGCCAATCAATTCAATAATAATAAAAGAGTCCTGATACAGCTCACTCCACTGATCATTAGAATCCGGTACATAAGCATATACGTTAGACTCGCCCCAAAATGTTGATAATCCTGTTGCAACGGCTGTAGGTAAATACAATAAAGCAGTACCTACACATAAAAAGATTATAGGGCCTTTCATATCGTGCTGAGAGGACATCTGAGTTCGTTGTTCTCCATAGTCTTTTAATTTGGTCAGACCGCGATAAATAAAATACATCCCCATGACATAAGCGGAGGCAGTAACGAGCTGCATTAACTGGGGAACAGATTGGGTGAAATTCATTAACATGGTGCCGACATCAGGTGTGGCAGTACCACCCGCAGAAGTGCTGTCTTGGGCTAAAACAGCTTGGCTATAAAAAAAGCCTAAGCTAAATAACGCAGCCAGAATAGGCTTTAATATTGAAAATAAAGATTTTAATTTGGGAAGCATTTTTGGATACCTCAACAAAACTAGATCATACTCCTTATGTTAGTTACGTCCTATATACTAATTTTAGCCACAATATGTTAAAAAAACCTTACTACTTTGAAAGATTTCAGAGCAAATTCAATTTTCTCAAAAAGACCTTATTTATTCGCTATTTACACCGTATGAAAGCGTAATGAGCTTGCCTCCATTATCGATTTGAACCACCCCATCATAGGGGTCAATTTTGATGATTCTACCAATTTTTTTCAAAATATCCCCTTCTGCCACTGTTATCGTATCCCCTGCGTCGGACTTAAGCCATGCACGACCGGGAATGATTGCCTGGACAGTATAAGACGACTTTATTTCTGGGGTAGGCCTTGCTACAACTTCAGCAACGGTATCTGATGGGCCTGATAGTGGACGTGATGTGCTTATTGAAGCCGGAGCTTTAACATCTTGCATAGACTTACCTAAACGAGAAAGTGCAGTTTCTACACTCGCAATGCGCATAGTGAAATCTTGCAACTTTTCTTGCACCGCGATGGATTGGGCATCATTATCAGCAAGTTTTTGGGCTGTTTCAGTTTGTATCTGACTGATAATTTTCGCATTTTGTTCTTCTAGAGCAATTAATTTGTCAATAGAGCTCTGGGCAGGCGCGGAGCTTATTGTATCCGCTGCAGGCTGCTGCTGGACAGTCGTCGCCTGTTCCGGGAATTGTTGAACAGCTTGTGGAACAACTGCTGCGGAAGCAGGATAGACAGTCGTAGTCGTTGTTGTTGTCGCAGGAGCGGCGATAGACGTAGGTGCCACCAATTGCGCATTTGCAGCCCTACTTGTTGGGCTATTTCCGGACATAGCCAGTGGCTGCGGCAAGGGGTTAAATGCTTGATTTTCAGCTTGAATGGGACTTGCATTCGCAACTTTTGCTGGCTGGCGCCTGACCTCTGCTGTGACTTGATCTGTGGATCCTGAATTTTGAGCAAAATCAGTAGCTGGAGGAGCGGATGTGGCTGGAGCCAGAATTCGTGACACTAAAAATATCAAAAATATGAGAACAACACCGCCAATAAGTGGGCGTCTATATTGAGATATCAGACTACTGATTCCTCCGCCTGAAGATTTAGGTGTCGATTTGTCTGGTGTAGGCAATTTTACTACTTCAGGCTCCATTTCATAATTGGCCTGATCATCTGAAAAATGATATTCCCCATCATCCTGGACATCGTACTTACCGTCTCGCTCATGTACCATTTTCAATTCGCCTCTATTATCCAGTTCCCTATAGCAATAAGTATAACACCTTACCCATTAACCACCTGGCACATCTGCCATAAATAAGATACCAATACCCACTCCCGCATTCACCTTTACGGTGTAAGGAGTATTAATATAACTTGCAACTGCATTACCCCAAGCCGTACCAATTTGTCCTAACCCTACGGCAATTTTGCTTGCTGGACTTAATGCTGCGTGTGTCGCAGTTACTCCAGTCGTACCAGTAAATGTTGACCCTGCTTGAGTGATACCACTGGCATAACCTGTTAAAAATGATGAAGCAAACATCGTTCCATAACGTACCATATAATGATAATTCACGTTACTTGCCAGCACTGTCCTTGCTGTATCTGGATCAATAGCAAATGCGGTAACGCTCTTTTCTGTTATCCAAGAATCCATATTCATCATATTAAAGTTTAAGCTAACTTTTTCTTGTCCTGTCGCTAAGGCAAGCTTACCTAATAATTTTGCACCTTTAAAGTTACCAGACACGATAGTCGCCATGACGGGTGTGTCAGGATAATCACTATCAACTGCGGTTGTTAGCACGGCAAATAATATGGTGCCTGATTTAATGAGAGGGGGTCCGCTTGGCATAGTTTTGCCACCTTTACCGCTATTTGTGCCAGCTTGATTCGTGTTTGTTGCAGATGCACTTGCCCCTTTCTTTGTGGCTTCCGCACCGGCCTTGTATTGCATAGTCGGAGGAGCCCAAGAGTTAATTAAAGATTGCGCTTGACCCGACATAGACGCCATTAATGCTTGAATGCGCTGCTGACGCGCATTTTCAGCATCGGCTTCTGATTGTGCTTGTGCAGCTGCAAATTGCGCGGCTTCTTGCGGCGTTGCAAAACCGGCGGCACCGGGAGCTCCTGCAAGACCTGGGGCACCAGCCGCTGCAAAAGTACCGGCCTCTCCCGTATTGACTGTAGCATTTGCAGCATTAGCCGCTTGTTGTTGTAACCGTGCAAAATCAGCGGATCCTGCTACACCTTGAGCTACACTAGGTAGCGCTCCACCCGTTGTTACTACAACTGGCGCGACCAGAGCTCGATATTCTTCATAAAGCTCTGAAGCAATTTCTGGGGTAAAAATACCGCGCTTAACGGCACTTTTTAATTCATTAGAATATTGTTGCAAGGAAGCATTATTGGCTTGCAGGTCAAATAAAACTTTTGCTTCTTCGCGTAATGTTTGCAAGGTTTGATAATCAAGGGTCAGTGGTCGTTGAATTTCAGTCGAAACTTTTTTACTTCGAACTAAATTATTTACGGCATTGCCATAAGCAGGCACAGTTACGTCCCTGTTTTGAAGATCAAGTAGCAGTTTTGCAGCATCGGCAGACATTTTGGAATCACCACTTGCCGAAGACAAATTATTTGCAGCAGATTTTTCCGCTTGAATAATTAACTTATGTAACAAATCGGCAGGACCCATAGAGATGCGCTGAGCACGATATTGCGCTGATAATCTATTGGCTGTTTCCTGGCTTATTTTACCCTCGGCTACTAGACGCTTTAATTGTGCATCATATTCGTTGACGGGCACGTTGCTTGCTTGTAATTTTTGGAGATCACTTGCAACCGCTTGCGTAATTTGTCCCGTTGCAACCATGTCATTTAATTCTTGTGCGCCTTTAGCAACAGCCTCTTGAACTTTTTGTTGAGTATATTGAGCCATTAATTGCGCTGCGACTTGAGGAGTAATTTTTCCCTCGCGGACGAGTTTTGCAAGTGCCGCCCTATAGTCAGACGATGAAGCATTTTGAGATTGTAATGCCAATAACGTATTTGCAGCTTCAACTGGAAGCTGGCCACTTCGGACCAAACTATCCATCGTACCTATCCCTTGAGCTTTTTGTTGATTGTATTGAGCCATTAATTGTGCGGCGACTTGCGGGGTGATTTTTCCCTCGCTGACTAATTTATCAAGAGCCGCCTGGTATTGCGCAGATGAAACACCTTTTGCTTGTAAAGCTAATAGATCACTCGCAGCAGCCGCTGGCAGTTGGCCACTCTTAACTAAATCAGCCATCATTCTGGCTCCTGACGATTTTTGTTGAGTGTATTGAGCCAATAATTGTGCGGCGACTTGCGGGCTGATTTTTCCCTCACTGACTAATTTATCGAGTGCACTCTTATATTGATCTGCCGTGACTTTTTGGTTTTGTAAGGCTAGCAAATCGCTTGCAACCGCTGCTGGAAGTTGACCGGATTTGACTAAGTCATCCATAAATTGCTGAGACGAAACCGCTCCCCCTTCAAGCGCTTTTTGTTGAGCATACTGAGTCATTAACTGTTGCGCGACATCCGCAGAAATTTTTCCCTCACTGACTAATTTTGCCAATGCGGCTTTATATTCCTCAGGTGAGACATTTTGATTTTGCAATGCTAATAACTCACTTGCAGCCTCGGGTGGAAGCTTGCCTGATTTGACTAAGTTGTCCATTAACAGTCGTGAATTTCTAGCGACATCCTGCTGCGCCTTCTGCTGAGTGTAGCGCGCTAATAATTGTTGGGCTATCTGTGGAGTAATTTTTCCGTCCTTGACCAATTTATCGAGTGCAGCAGCATATTGTTCGGGAGTGACATTTTGATTTTGTAATGCCAATAAATCATTAGCGGCGTCCGCTGGCAGTTGACCCGTTTTGACCAAGTTATCCATGAGTTGCAATGTGCCTTTTGCAGCAGCGGCTTCCGCTCTTTTTTGCGTGTATTGAGCCATTAATTGCTGCGCAACTTGCGGAGAGATTTTTCCTTCGCTAACTAGTCTATCAAGAGCAGCGCTATATTCTTCCGCGCTAACATTTTGCTTTTGCAACGCTAATAAAGCATTGGCGGCATCTATTGGCAGCCTACCCGACTTGATTAAACTATCCATAGCTTGCGCGCTATCGGCAACATCTGCATTCGCATGCTGTTTACTATAGATTTCTAAAAGTCTTCTCGCCTGTTCTGGTGATAATTTTCCTTGTTTCACTAAGTCATTAAGGTAGTTAGCATACTGCTCAACTGGCACATTATTTTTTGCCATAGTCAGCAATTGATTAGCTTGGGCTTGAGTCAGCGCCCCCGATTTGACTAGTGCATTTATACTTTGCGTGACATCAGCAGCTTCTTCGCCGCCTGGACATACGACCGTACAATTTTGACCTGTAGGCGCGGTTACTTGTTCTTGCCCAGGTGCATTAACTAAGGTTGCAACTGCGCTAGTACCGCTAACTTGTGCTTGTTGTGCTGACTGTGCGTTGGCCTGCATTAACGCGCGATAATATTCTGGTGAGAGCTCACCTCCAGGCACTGATTGCAAAGAGGGAGCATTTGCAACCGATGCTTTGCCGCCTATCGTACCGTGACCAAAATAGCGAGATCCTAAAACGACGAGTAAAGTAACGCCAAGTACGGAACCTAGCACGAGAAGTATGCGTGATTTTGCGTCGGTTTTTGAAAACATTTCCGCAAGCTTAGAAGCCATTAGAGTCCCTCGAGTTTGAGTTCAATGGGCTCACCATAACGTGATACCAAGATTGAGGAACTTCTTTGAATTTCATATGCGACCATTCCATCTGGACTCACCATTTTGCCAACCCATCCAGGAGACAATAATGTTAGCCGTGTGCGCAAGTACATCCTGTCCCCTAATAACCAAGCCTTACAATCACCGCCTTTTACGATTAAAAGCTTGCTACCTGCTGGTGCAATACCATCTAAGACACTTAGTAGCAATTGGTCAGCACTATTGGGCAAACTTGTCCCTGTTGGCAAATCTTTGGTGTTTGGGCCTAAGCCTGAAACATGTATATCTGCCCGAAAATCTACTACACGCTGCCCTGAAACAATTTCCAAGGTGATGGGTGTCATTAAGCCCACTAAGCGTATAACCAAGTTTCCATCACTATAAGCTGACTGTGCTTGCATAAACATAACGTTACTTTTCGAATCCCATTGTATTGTTGTCGCTTTAGGATCACCAAGATCATAAGCCGCAATTGGCCAAGGAGCCCCGGTAGAGTCGACAAAGACTAAAGAAGAAACATAGCCTTTTGCTAAACGAATAGCTGGCGGTGTAGTTCCAGGAGCCAAATTAATCATTATTGTCGTGGATACAGGCTTAGGCGGAACCGTAGGCGGAATAGCGGCTGCGCGCTGCGAGGCATCAATTAATTGACGCAATTTTACGACTTGCTGCGGAGTTAACGGCATGTTTTGCGCCATTAAGGCATTAAAAGCAACTATTGCTTCCGCATTAATGGGTAAGTCTATGGGTGGCGCAGACTCTAGCATGGTTTGTTGCGATCTTCGATAGGAAGAATCCGGTTTGACACTACCTGTTATGGCACCAGGTGATAACGCAGACTGTGGTGCACTAATTGTTGTCGTAACGGTTGTTTGGGACGATGAAGAATCAGACCCCTGCAAGAATTGAGCCGCATCGCCGAAGGTTGGGGGTTCATTTGCCGTCTGCGCCTGTACATTAACAAACCCGCATATTAAAAAGAGCAAGGCCGCTAAACTTATTTTTTTTATGTGTGCTTTATCCATTAGTGCGCTTCTTCTCTCCCGCTTCCTTCGTTGGTATGAGCACATTATCAATTGATATTCCTGTTAAATTATCCAGTGTAGGAACACGGATAATAAGTATTTGCACTACAATACGGGAATCGTAATGTTTGCTAGTATTGAGGAATTTAATATCAATAGGCATTTGTACCCACCAGCCGTATCTTCCATCTATCACTCCTTGATTTGGAATAATTGGCGCGCCTGCCGCGTGCGCATTTACAAATAGTTTAGAAGTCTGAATAACATCTTGGTTCGCATAAATATTTAGTTGAGTTTTTAACGCTTCCCAACCGTTAGGTGTAAAATATTGCTCTAGATTTTTTAATTCCTGATCATAATTCACAAAATCAAATGTAAATGCAGCAGGAATAACATCACTTGCCCACTGGATTAAATCAACTTGCTTCATGTATGGTTCAGTCACAGGAACTGGAGGAAATGCTCTTAAATCACTATCCGTATAAAAAATAACAGGAGGAGGTTTATGCAAGTACAAATAAATCGAAGCAGTAGCTAATGAAACAATAGCCAAAATAATCATCAGCAAAGCAATGAATACCCTGTAAAAACCATCTCGATAAAAATCATTCCTTAGGCGGACTACTTCCAGCTCTTCCCCAGCCATTGCCACCTCACTCACTTTGCAAAGTCATAAACGTGAGATCTAACATTATCTTTTTTCTATCTTTCTATCGTTAGCATTGAACTATATAACAGACATTCAAAATTGTATATACCTCTCGTAAAAGTGAATTTTAACTTGGCGCAGAGGTTAAATTTTGAGTTGGGGTTGCTTGCGCCAAAGCACCAATCAATTGCACAATACCTAAACCTTTATAGCTAGATAAAGCACTTTGCCGCTGTACGATAAGTGACACAACAAGTGGGTTACTAAATTTTGACGTATCGTCATAAGCCGGCGGCATTAAATACGTAACCAATAACTGGACTTGAAATTTCCAACCATACACCCCTGCTTTTCCTACGGGACCCTTAACAACCAGTTTGGGCTGGCTAATAACTTTTGCGACAGAAATCATTTTTCGGTTGGTTAATGCAATTAAGTTATTGGAGGCTTGAAGCCCCTTCATGTAGGTACGCCAACCATAATCTGTGAAGTATTTCTGTGAGTTTTGCAATTGCGCATGGAAATTTATAAAATCATAAGAATACGTATTTTCCAAAGCATCAACCACCCATGCCGCGACATCTTCATCTGACATGTTTGGTTTTTGCAATGGAACATCTAAAATAAAGCGTCCCGCATTATCGGTTGCAAAATACAATGGCCTAGGTGGGTGTTTAACGAGATAAGAAAGCATCCCAATTAAGACGCAAATAACAAACAAGCACAGAAAATTAAGCGCCAAGCCAAGATGATAACGCTTTTGATAAAATTCATTGCGTAATGCTATTAATGCCATCGCATCATGACTTGCTGGTTTGCGCGCTTCACTCATCGCGTTAGCCTCTCATCTCAAATGTTTCAATTCCTATCGCATCAATGTTGACTGTCGTTGGGACTTTAACGACGGTGAGCAAGACATAATATTCTTGTGATTTTGATTCTTCAGCACTTTGATAGGTCACTAAAAAGGGAATTTGTATGCGCCACGAATAGCCATGGCCGGGGCGTTCGCCTTGATTTGAGATAACAGGAGGACCTGAAACAACACCATAAACAAATAATTGGCCTTTTTTTATTTTATTCACTACCGTATCAATCGCATTTTGATAGGCAGTCCAACCACCTTCTGTAAAATAAGGTCTTGCAAGACCTATTTGTTTTTCGTAATCGACAAAGTTAAACGTATAAGATGCCACTGCAGCTTTGCTTGCCCAACGCAAAATCGTTGCGGGCAATAAATTAGGCTCATCATACGGGGTCAATCTAATGCCACGCTTATCTGGCATAACGGCTGCAAATTCAGGAATAGGCCTATGAAAGACCTGCCAAAGCACGGCACCCACTACAATCAACATTGCAAAAATTGAGACGATCAAGGCATAGACAATTTGTTGATAAAAATCGCGATAAAATAAATTGATACTATAGCCATCTGATTTAGTATCCGACATCTCTACTCCTACTACGGATAGCGTCTATTTTGATACGATAGTCCCTTTTATTGACATAATCTGACCGCTTGTGGTTGTTATAAAATACTTTGAAGGTGGCTGAACAAAAACATAATAAACAATAGTCATAATTAAGGCTAACACAATGATCACTTGAAATAGCAACAACTTGATTGTTTTGTAATAACAATCACGATAAAAGATACTTTGGAATCGCGGCATTGCCTGACGTCTAGCAATCATAGTAATCTCCGTTAGACCGGTAGCTTTTCAAACGTAATCTCGATTCGATAATTTGCGCCACCGTCCCAGCGAACATTATTTCTTTCAATTAAGTTAGTCGGGCCCATACCTTCTGCAAATAATAATCGAGTATTCACTTGTTTCCATAAATATTTGACGATGGTTTCCGCCTGCTGCTTGGTTACAATACAATTGACTTCTGGAGACCCAACGTCGTTTGAATAGGCTGCGACTTTAATCGACATGCTGGTAACATGATTAATAATTTTGCCCATGAGATCTAATGTCGAAAAAGCCTCAAGCCTAAGCTTAGGCGTCATACCGATAAAAAGTAAAGCCGAAGGTAAGACAATTTTGACTTGATCGCCAAGAACCATAATTCTGGCGCCGCGATTTTCTAGTTGATCGAGTAAGTTGGTATGATGGTCAATATAGGCCCCTAAAATACCACCAACGACAGCACCGCTTGCCGCCCCGGGCCAAATGCCGATTGCGCCAGATGCTACACCGCCGAGAATCCCCCCCGCCGTGGCTCCAACTACCACGCCTTTGGTTATTTGCGGCGCGTTTTGAAATTCATTGGCTGGGTTTCTTTCGATTGTTCTTTCAAGTAAATCATTTGAACTCTCATAACGATAGTCGACTTCCGCCGCTGCCGATCTTTCAACACTGGATGATGCACAGCCAAATAAACCCAAAGGGCTTAACATGATAAAAATAAAAAAGCAAAGAGAGGATAAATTGGTTTTTTGTCGTGATGTAATATTTGCTTCCATTGTATCAACTCATCCCTTATTGCTGAAAAGCAGACTCAAGCTTATTCTACTCAGGTGTATTTTGCAAAGTACCTACATAATCACACAATTCTTTGGTTGCTGCGATGATGAATTCCGGGTCGGCTAATAAGCCAGTGATATCGGGGGGATAGTCAGTCGCAAGTAACATATCTTTAATAATTTCGTTTGTAATTGTCGTGGCTTGAGAGCCTGACTTACCCATCATTCTTTCAACGAGTTCAACCTTGTCTTTCACCATGTTTTGATTGATAAGCGGTATGCTAAAAGCTTCAATGTTAGCGCCAACTAAAGCTTTAACTCTATCCGATAATTTGACTCGGCTAAACAAATTAACCCGGCCAGTTTCTTCCACCTGCTCAATCGCCGCCGTGACGGCAAGCTCTTCTTCAGAGACTTCATTACGATTATGGAAAGCAAGAAGCGCAGATACGCCTTTTTCAATAGGATTGGCATCTGGATTTTCTTTCATTGCATTGGCAATAACTAATACTTCTTCAGCTTCATCATGAACATTAGCAAAGATATCTTCACCTGAATTCATTAAGGTATTAAAGCGATCCATCCGCCCTTCTAAATCTATCAACACACGACCAATAGGCGGCTCAACCTTGAGGAAATGATTAAGACGCATGCGCTCAACAGAAGGAGGGTTAGCATAAAACATCTTTGCACGAACAATAGTCGACTTGAAGAAAATGTGCGCCTCACCTTCACGCTGGTCTTTTAGATCTAATAAGTCAATACGCGCTCTTTTTTCAGAAGAAGCGCTACGGCTATCCATATAGTTATTTAAAATACTTTGTGCATTAGTTTGAAAAGAATCTACTTTCGTTACATACGACTCACCTGCCGTTTTTTGGAAGAATTCCCAGGTTTCTTGCGGGTCTTCTAATTTCATACAAATTTTAATGTTGGTATTGGCGCCGATGGAGGCGGCTTCTTCTTTTGAGGCTTTTTGGAAAGCTGGCAAATCTTGTCCGGCAAATATAACCGAAAAACCCAGCGAACGGGCTTGCGCAGGCACGACCGCAAAACCTTTAACTGCGTAGTAACCATACTCATCAAGAATGCACATATAAGGCGTTGCAGCGTTTGTTGGCTTTCGGCTGACAACTTCTTTAAACGTTCCTTCTACCGCTTCACCTAAACCTGCCGCCATCATGGCGCGCAAAGAGGCAATAATAACTTTGCCTAAATTGGATAATTCTTCTGGGGATTTTTCTAAGGCTGGCAATAACACAACGAGCACACGTCGGTTTAATACCACGTCTTTTAAGTCAACTTCAGCTAAATTGGTCCGGATAATGTGACCATATGTATCAGCGAGCGATCCGAATACGCGAGTTAATTGCATGGTAATAAAGCCATGCTGCTCTAACACTTGCGAGCCCTGCTTACCTTTTTTGGATCGGTCATAGCCTGGTAAGTTGATTATATAGTTTGTAATGGGTTCGAGAATGAGATCAGGCACATCACTTAAACTAACTGGCTCTTGATTATCACGGATAAACATTCTATCCATGGCAATCGCTTCAAGACGGGGTAATTCAAAATAATTACGAATGGTATTGGCATCCAGCAATACTTTTCCTGAGTCACGCATGTAAACCAACACTTTCATTAGCGCTTCAACAAATACCATCGCACGGCCTTTCCACATATCTCCGTCTGAACTCTGTCCGCCTGAATCCATCAAACTGATGACGAGCTGAGATAACATACTGGAAGAACCGTTACAGAAAGGATTCATCGTATTGGATAATCGTTTTTCTTGTGCGCCCACGACGTCTTTCGCACCGGTCATGAAGTTAATGAGTAGTAAATCATCTTCACGTCCCATAAAACGGCACATCGAAAAGACTTTGGCAAATAAACTGTTATCGCCTTTACCGTCAACATATAAGAAACCACTAGCTTGAACCAACGCATTAAAAGCAAGTGAAATAAGCGCTTCGGTTTTACCACTACCCGTAGATCCAAAAATGAGAACATGTGTGCGCATATCATCATTGTTAAACCAAAGCTCTTCGTTATTCGATTTCTTGTTGCCGAAAAATGCGATACCGCGGGCTTTTCTAGGTTTTTTTGTGCCGGGCAGCGGATCATTATAATCAGGGGCGTTTGACCGTTGCGGCATACGGAATGGGAGTTTCGATTTTCGCGTGTAAGCATACAGAAAAGTAAAAAAAGCAGTTATCGTAATTAATTCAACGGCAGTCGATAAGAAAAAAGCAGCGATGGCAAAGCCTGCTAATAAAGAAGCGCTATTGACTGGGTCTTTAAAAAAATCAACCATGCGCATACCGATGGTACGGGTATCCCGCAGCAAAAGCTGGGGTGACATCTCATGTTGTTCGTCTAAACCGCGCTGCATACCCATACCTTACCTCTTATGCTTCATCTGGACGATACAGGATGTCTTTGAGTGATTGCTCTAAAGCATTTGTCGCTTCTTCCACCATTGGCACAAGGAGCTTTTTGCCAATTTCTTTTTCCGAAACCCAATGAGCAAATATTCCAGCAACTTCTGGAAAGGGAGTTTGCCTGCCAACCGTATTTAAGGTGTACCATAAACGCCTGTCCAGTGGCTTAAGCCATAAAAAATCAGATGATGCCTGAACTCCATCGGTTCGAGCACCCTCAAGCATGGAAGCCATTACGGTTAACACATAAGCATGGCCTCCAGAAAATTGTTGTACTATCTTGGTCTGAACATGTTTTTTCAATAAGGCTTCCACGCCAGAAAAATCAAGCTTTGTGGCAGCAGTACGACTTAATTGTCTCAGCATTTCGAGTGCAGATGGATCACTATTCATGCGCGCGCCAAAAATAGCAAATAAGGCTTTTGTATGCATTGGGAGGCGATCTGGACTATACCAAAGAGGGCCTAGCTGAGTTGCAAAAACTTGATTTGCTGGTCCGCGCTTGAGACGGACTTCTATTTTGCTCCACTCTTTTCGCGACACACCTTCTTGAGGCGCTTTTTTATACTCTTCAAGCAAATGATGGCGTTTACAAAACTGCATAGGCGTCATGGCCATAGCCCATGGGCCTTTGTCTATGTCCGCTTTAATTAAATTTAGATTGGCCACGGGAGAAATTTGCGGCCAATTATTTTTTTCTAAAGTCACCAAGGCTTTCATGTCATAAATGCGTCGCATGGTACGAACTTTATTGCTGGTAAAAACAAGAATAGCTAAAATTAAAATAAAAATAATCGCAGGAATACGCAAATATGCCCCGACAGCTTGTCCCACCTGAATCAAAAAACTAAAATCAATTTGATCCATATTCGTCGTTAAAATCTTCGTTCGAGTATCTTCTAAGCCAGAGGTAAAATGGCTGATTAGATCAATCTCGAAAAGCTTTAGTTTAAAGAAGTAGCCAACAATATATTGCTTGCCGCTGTACCAAATAACCATAAGAAGCGCAAATAAACCTGCAACCGTCCAGAGCGCGGAGGCTGAACCATCAGATTGACCTTGCTGTTGGGGAGCGGCCATTAAAGCACCTTTTTTTAAAGCACTTACAATAAAGCACTATTTTTAAGTATAGATAAAAAAAGAGATTTTTTCCTTAAGGAAAAATCTTTAATTATGTCGATAGCTAGATGATACTACCCTTGTTGCTTTTCTCTGATTTCATCTAAAGTTTTACAGTCAATGCATAGAGTTGCAGTAGGCCGCGCTTCTAGACGTCTTAAACCTATTTCAACGCCACAAACTTCACAATACCCATATTCTTTATCATTTAAGAGCTGAAGCGCCTCTTCAATTTTTTTCAATAGCTTGCGTTCACGATCACGCGTTCGGAGCTCTAAACGGAATTCTTCTTCTTGGCTGGCGCGATCATTCGGATCGGGGTAATTAATTGCGTCGTCTTTCATATGCGTGACAGTACGATCAGCACCTTCCATGATTTGCTTACGCAAAAGTGTTAGGATTTGAGTAAAATGCTCCCGCATTTTGCCACTCATGTACTCCTCGCCCTTTTTAGGTTTAAAAGGACTCATACCTAATACTTCTAAACTTGGCTCTAAAATATCTTTTGTTGCCATCGCCATTCTCCCTACCTTTCTTTATTTTAGTACAAGACAGGCATCTATACCAAAAACGTTTATAAGAGGCAATCCTTCAGACTTGAAATAAAGCATAATCTACTTTCCGGTGCTCCGGATGCCAGCAATGATTTCACTTATGGAACTATTCTCCCCAGTTAAACATTTTTGCAAGCGTAAGTCACACGGTCCAAACCTGCCAAGTCTTGGAATAAGCAAATATTGCTGTAATTTGCATTAATTAGCAATTCGCGTATTAACTCTGCCTGCTCAAAACCATGCTCAAGGAACAGATATCCACCCCGACGTAAGAATTTTCCTGCGTCATGAATCAAAATGCGCAGTGCTTTCAACCCATCATCACCAGCGTATAAAGCCTGATGAGGTTCGAAACGATGCACCTTCTCTGCAATATTGTTATCATTTTTGGCGATATAAGGCGGGTTACTGATTAATGCATCAAAACGTAAATCAGGCAGCGCCGCGTACCAATCACCTAGAGAAAAAATGACATTCGATATTTTCAAGTTAGCCGCGTTTTGTTTTGCGACTTCTAATGTTGCCGGTATGATATCGGTTGCATAAATTTGCCATTGAGGCCTCTCTTTAGCAATAGCCAGCGCAACTGCACCTGAGCCCGTACCTAAATCCGCAATGGTTTTTATCGTTCCATCACTTAATGTTTCTAGCACTAAACCTACCAGCAACTCTGTTTCTGGGCGCGGTATCAATGTATCTTTCGTCACCTTAAAATCTAGCGACCAAAACTCCCGCCGGCCAGTAATGTAAGCTACGGGTTCACCCTGCGCACAGCGCCTAATAGCTTCTGCAAATTTAGCCTGTTGATCTGAACTTAAAAAAGTATCAGGATGGGCGATCAAATAAATACGCGTCACGTCTAGCACGTACGCAAGCAAAATTTCCGCATCAAAATCTGAAGCTTGATTTATCGAAGAAAATTGGTCTTTAGCCCAGCGTAACGCAGACGCAATGGTTGACAATCCTGTCATATTTAATCGCCCATTGCCGCTAATAAGTCAGCTTGATGTTCATGGACTAATGCTTGTATCACTTGACCTAAATCACCCTCAACAATGTCGGGTAGCTTGTATAGTGTGAGATTAATACGGTGATCAGTTAGTCTTCCCTGAGGGAAATTGTACGTCCGAATACGCTCTGAACGATCACCTGTACCAACCAAATCACGTCGCGTATCTGCTTGCTGCTTTTGTTGTTTACTGCGTTCATTTGCCAATAATTTTGCTTTCAACAAAGACATAGCACGCGCACGATTTTTATGTTGGGAACGTTCGTCTTGACATTCCACTACCGTACCCGTTGGAATATGGGTAATACGAACGGCGGAATCGGTTTTTTGTATGTGCTGACCGCCCGCACCTGACGCACGAAAGGTATCGGTACGCAAATCAGCCGGATTAATATCGATATCGTCTATCTCATCAACTTCCGGCAAAATGGCAATGGTGCAAGTGGATGTATGGATACGCCCTTGAGCTTCAGTTTCAGGTACGCGCTGCACGCGATGCACGCCCGACTCAAATTTAAATTGAGAATAAGCACCTTGCCCAATAACACGTAAAATAATTTCTTTATAGCCGCCGTGCTCACCCGCATTTGAACTAATTAATTCAACTTGCCAACCTTGGGCTTCAGCGTAACGTGTGTACATGCGCGCTAAATCTCCAGCAAAGATGGAGGCCTCATCACCACCCGCGCCAGCGCGAACTTCTAAAAAAATATTGCTATCATCATGAGGGTCGCGTGGCAACAATAGAACTTGCAATTCTTGCTCTAACTTTCCTGCCAGCTCTTCGGCAATTTTTAGTTCTTGCTTGCCAAGCTCTTGCAACTCAGGATCAGATTCGTTTAAGAAATCTTTTGCATTTTGAATGTTTTCTTGACAAACAAGATAGCGTTTAAAATTATTAACCACGGGCTCCAGCTGAGAATATTCTTTCGAGTATTCGCGGAAAATATTTTGTTTGCTAATGATTTCAGCATCAGATAAAAGCGCGCTGAGCTCCTCATGACGCTCTGCTAGTCCTTGTAATTTTCTTTCTATAGACGGTTTCATATTAACTCGGATTCGGGTTGGGTAATCGCAAATAACTGTTGAGCCATCTGCAAGATATCGATACGTCCTTCCACTCCAGCTTGACGCAGCTGAACACTGGGAGAATGTAATAATTTGTTGGTAAACGCATAGGCGAAAGCGGCTAATACGTGCATGGGATCATCACCGCGCTGTAATTGACGAGTAGCTTTAGCGAGTTCAGCATGAGATATTTCTTCAATTTGCTTGCGGTAAGCTTTAATTGTTGTCGCGACCAACTCTAAGGAATTTAACCAAGCAACAAAGTCTTTGCTGCGTTGATGAATCACTTCACGTGCTTTTTCTGCAGCATGCTCTCGGCCGTGTAAATTATGCTGTATCGTTTCTTTTAAGTCATCGATACAGTGTAGATTGATGGTCGACAATTCCCCGACTAATGGATCAATATCCCGTGGAACAGCAATATCAATTATTGTTAACGCTTTTCCTTTTCGTTTTAAAAGCACGGCTTCCATCATTTTTTTAGTGACAATAGGTTGCGTACTCCCTGTGGCACTGACAACCAAATCAACAAAAGACAGAGCATCGATTAGATCCGAAAAAGAAATGACTTTTGCATTATATTTTTTTGCAAGGTTTGCGGCGTTTTGTTTATTGCGGTTTGCGATCACGATATTTTCACCACTTTCTGGCTTCAGGTACCGCAAAACTAAATCAATCGTATCTCCCGCACCCAGTAATAAAATATTAACAGACGAAATTTCTGGCAAACATTTTTTTGCTAAACTAACAGCCGTTGATGCAACCGAAACAGGACATGCGCCAATGGCCGTATGAGTGCGAACTTCCTTGGCAACAGCAAAAATTTGTTGAAATAATTTATTGAATAATGGTCCCACCGTTCCTGCGGCACAACTTTCAGAAAAAGCTTCTTTCATTTGGCCTAGAATTTGGGGCTCGCCCAAAATCATCGAATCTAAACCACATGCAACCTGCATCATGTGTGCTACCGCCGCTTGTCCTTCGTAAATATACATGACACTTTGCAATTCAGTATAAGTTAACTGGTGTTGTCGACAAAACCACTCTAGCAACCGATCAGCAGCATCAACATCGCAATACAGCTCAGAACGATTGCAAGTCGATAAGATAACGGCTTCTTGTATATTTTCGTTGGTACGCAGATCATTTAAATACAGCGGTAATTTTTCTAAGGAAAAAATGACTTGCTCACGTATAGCGAGCGGCGCGGTTTTATGATTAATCCCACAAACAAAAATTGGCATATGATCTTATAGACACTGGAGATTCAATTGTTTTGACTTTGCATGGAGAGTCGAACCCATGCTCGGCAAAGAGAGGTCAACTCCCTCTTACCAGTCCCCATTTACTTTGAATCTGTTATTTTATGTGAAATAAACCAAAAACCAAAGCTTAATCCATTTTTATACCAAATAGGTGATAACAAATAATCAGGGCAGTTCTTAAAATTTATCTATATAATAAATAAATCATAACCTTAGTGAAGAAACCCATGAAGATCGCTGTTCGTTTTGGATGCATGCTGATTTCTTTTTGGCTCACTAGCTGCACTTTTCTGCAACCTGCAGCACTGGCCCCTCAAAATAAAAGCCTGGGCTGGAGCACGCGTGAACAAACATTATCCCAGATAAAGACCTGGAATTTAAAAGGACTCATTGCTATTCGTACGGACAAAGGGGCCGATAGTGCATCACTAAACTGGCAACAGCATAATCAGCATTATATGCTCTCTTTATTTGGCCCTTTAGGCACCAATGCTTATAAATTATCAGGTTTCCCGGGCAAAGTGACATTAATTAACCCAAAAGGCCAAACCTTTAGCGCAGATTCTCCTGAGCAATTACTTGCGCAACAAACTGGCTGGCGTTTACCACTCTCTAACTTAAATTACTGGATTCGCGGCTTACCTGCTCCTGGGGCTGCCACAAAGCAGCTAGATCAGTATAATCATATTATCCAAATGCACCAAGGAAGCTGGGAAATACGTTATTTACGTTATACCTCAGTGGGCAATCATGATTTGCCAAATAAAATTTTCATTAACTCCCCGCAATTGAGCGTTAAAATCATTATCAGCGAGTGGCAAATATAGCCCGGATGAAAAGACCCTAGGAATATATTTTAAATTCTCATTGACAGTCACACCTTCTGTTAGCAGAATAGCGGCTCTTAAAACGCGTTACGCGTCCTTAGTCTCAATAATGTTGGGGTGTCGCCAAGTGGTAAGGCACCGGGTTTTGATCTCGGCATTCCTAGGTTCGAATCCTAGCACCCCAGCCATATTCAAGAGAATGAAAAAAGCAGATACAGCAATACCTAAAACACATATAATCCTACATTCGGTAGCGGCTTAAGGCCAGTTCTTAAAGGCTTTTTCGGAATGGCATCCAAGCTTTAACCCTACCTTTGCTCAAACCAAGCTCGAGCCAAGGAACACACCGTGCCTGAAATAATGATATTTAGTGGTAATGCCAACCAGAAACTTGCCCAACACATCGTTGAACACTTGAATTTACCTTTAGGTAAGGCGTTAGTGGGACGCTTTAGCGATGGTGAAACCATGGTAGAAATACAAGAAAATGTTCGTGGACGCGATATTTTCATCATTCAATCTACCTGCGCGCCCTCCAATGACACCTTAATGGAATTAATTATCATGGCAGATGCTTTGCGGCGTGCATCTGCTGCAAAAATTACGGCTGTCGTGCCCTATTTCGGATATGCACGTCAAGATCGTCGCGTTCGATCAGCCCGCGTCCCTATTACGGCTAAAATTGTAGCTGATATGATGGCATCGGTGGGTATTAGCCGCTTGGTTACAGTAGACTTACATGCTGACCAGATCCAAGGGTTTTTCTATATGCCCGTTGATAACTTATATAGCACCCCCATCATGCTTGATGATATCCATAAGAAAAATTATAAAGATATCATGATTGTATCTCCCGACGTTGGGGGGGTAATCCGTGCTCGTGCAATCGCCAAACGGCTACCAGGAGCAGATCTAGCTATTATCGATAAACGCCGCCCACAGCCTAATGAAGCACAGGTTATGCACATCATCGGGGACGTAAGAGACCGTGATTGCATTATTGTCGATGATATTGTTGATACGGCTGGCACCCTAAGTAAAGCTGTCGATGCATTGAAAGAACACGGTGCAGCGAGGGTAGCAGCCTATGCCACTCACCCGGTTTTATCCGGCAAAGCTATTGAAAACATTAACCATTCTTCTTTAGACGAACTCATCGTCACTGACACCATCGAATTGCAAGATAATGCACTTAACTGTCCACGAATACGCTCTTTAAGCTTGAGCCATATGATAGCTGAAGCCATTAGGCGCATAAGTGGCGCGGGTTCCTTGAGTCGAATGTTTCTTGACTAGATTATTTTATGACTTTTAGACAGTTTTGAGGTAGAATGACGCCCTCTTTTGTCCTGGTCGCAGGGACAAATCTTAATTCATTATTGGAGTATATTATGTCAGCTATTAAATTTGAATTAGACGCAGAACTGCGTTTAGATGTAGGGAAAGGTGCGAGCCGCCGCCTACGCCATGCCAATAAAATTCCTGCTGTGGTTTATGGTGCAGATCAAGCCGCAACCTCGCTTACGCTTGACCATAACAAAGTGCTCGTTGCTTTGTCTCATGAGGCGTTTTACTCACATATCTTGACGCTCAAGATTAATAACAACAGCGAAAAGGTGATTTTAAAAGATGTGCAACGCGATCCCGCAAATCCTCGCGTAACGCATATTGATTTTCTACGCATCAAAGCGAATGAAAAATTGCATATGCGCATTCCCGTTCATTTTATTGGTGATGATGAAGCACCCGGCTTGAAAGAAGGCGGCGTTGTTTACCATTCTGTTTCAGACGTTGAAGTTTCTTGTTTGCCAGCTGATTTGCCAGAATTTTTAGAAGTTGATACCTCAGGAATGCAATTAGACGAAACACTGCATTTATCTCATATCAAACTACCTAAAGGTGTTGAGCTGGTTGCATTCAGTCATGGCGCAGAAGGACATGATTTGCCGATTGTTTCGATTCATAAACCACGAATCATCGAAGAAGAAGTTCCTGCGGTTGAAGCAGCAGTTGAAGGTGAAGCACCCGCTGAAGGTGAAGCTGCACCAGCTGCTGATGCGACTAAAGCCACCAAAAAAGAGTAAGCATTGGAGATCTAGCATTGTCGTCGGGTATCCTTCTGATTGTAGGATTAGGCAATCCAGGAGCTGAGTATGCGAATACTCGACACAATGCTGGCGCGTGGTTTGTCTCAGAAATTGCAAATGCAGCTAATGTGACTTTGCGTCATGACAACAAATATAGCGGTTTACATGGCATCGCCAAATTACATGGCCAAGAGTGCCACTTACTTATTCCAACCACTTTTATGAACCATAGTGGACAATCTGTTAAAGCCCTTGCCAGTTATTACAAAATTCCACCCGAATCAATTTTGATTGCACATGATGAAATTGATATTCCGGCTGGTATTGTGCGTTTAAAATTTAATGGCGGTCATGGCGGGCATAATGGTTTGCGCGATATTATTTCCCATCTCAGCTCAAAAGAATTTTATCGCTTGCGCATTGGTGTTGATCATCCCGGCAATAGCAAAGATGTTGTAGATTATGTTCTAGCACCACCGAGAAAAGCAGAGCGCCAAGCAATAGATGACGCGCTACAGGCAGCAGAAGGAATTTTGCCTTTGGTCATCACAGGACAATTTCAAAAAGCCATGCAGCTATTGCATAGCTCATAGCATTCACTTGAGAATTCATCAATGGGTATAAAATGTGGGATCGTCGGTTTACCTAACGTAGGCAAATCAACATTATTTAATTGTTTAACCAAAGCTGGCATTGATGCATCGAATTATCCTTTCTGCACCATTGAACCCAATGTGGGCATCGTTCCGGTTCCTGATCCCCGGCTCGACGCGTTAGCTGCTATTGTTAACCCAGAACGCATCTTGCCGACGACAATGGAGTTTGTCGATATCGCCGGATTAGTTGCAGGGGCATCCAAAGGTGAGGGCTTGGGAAATAAATTTCTTGCCAACATTCGTGAAACCGATGCGATCGCACACGTTGTCAGATGTTTTGAAAATACTGACGTCGTTCACGTTGCAGGAAAAATTTCGCCGAAAGATGACATCGAAGTGATTAACACTGAGCTTGCCTTAGCCGATTTAGAAAGCGTTGATAAAGCGATTTTCCGCATCCAAAAACAAGTAAAGAGTGGCGACAAAGCGATTATTGCCGAAGCTGCATTACTTGAAAAAGTTAAAATTCAATTAAACGAAGGCTTGCCTATTCGCGGAATGCCATTGACGAAAGATGAAAAAGAAAAATTAAAGTCATATCATTTCTTAACCGTCAAACCGACGCTCTATATTGCCAATGTCGCCGAAGATGGTTTCACCAATAATCCTTATCTTGATCAAGTCACGAAGATTGCTAAAGATGAAAAAGCGAGTGTTGTTGCTATTTGTGCGGCACTAGAGTCAGAAATTGGCGAACTTGAGAATGATGAAAAAGCAGAATTTTTAGCGTCTTTAAATTTAAGTGAACCCGGATTAAATCGGGTGATTCATGCGGGTTATAAGTTACTAGGACTTGAAACCTATTTTACCGCTGGCGTGAAAGAAGTCCGTGCATGGACCATTCATATTGGCTCAACAGCACCGCAATCTGCTGGTGTGATTCATACTGATTTTGAAAAAGGTTTTATTCGAGCTGAAGTAATTGCTTATGATGACTTTATTAAATATAAGGGTGAGCCAGGCGCTAAAGAGGCGGGTAGATGGCGCTTGGAAGGGAAGGAATATATTGTGAAGGATGGTGATGTTATGCATTTTCGGTTTAATGTGTAACTGCGATAGAAATAATTTAGCTTGCGTATTGCTGCTGAGAAAGCATTTTTGTTAAAGCTACATATTGATTATAAAATTCAACTTTTCCTTTATTATTATTTTTTATCCGCATGGCGATACGATCATAAATATGAAGTCGCAACATTATTTCAATATTTCGATCCATGTTGGTTGATTTATCTTTAAAATCTTCCCATTTTTTTACAGCCATATGAGACTCATTCACCACTTTAGCAAATTCTCTTAGGCTCATAGAAAAATAGGTTCTGATAAATTTAATTTGATTTCCGGTGAGTCTACTTTTTTGTAAGACGAGAGATTTAATAGCTAAATCAGCAATTTTTCTCACATCGATTTGGGGGTGCATTTCTCCATCAAACAACACCATTTCAACATTATGAAGATCCACGGGAAAGCCGAGACCAGTATAAGTGTAATTTTTAACAATTTTCTTATTCATATTTGTTGCCTCTCATCATCACGCCTTGTAAACCTAGTTTACACGGGCGGCAATAGATCGTCACGAAAAGATTCAAAAGAAGGCGCATCAGCATAGTTTTTCCCTATCATAATCATAACCTGATGAATATTGTTAACTAATATTAATTCCCTCATACTGCTTATGTAATTTGTTTTTCACATAAGGAACTATCATGAAACAGCAGTTAATTGCGACTATCGTCGCAAATAAAATGAAGAAAGGCATTACAAAACCAAAATGTTGCTGGGTTGGTTTTCACTAGAAGTTTTTTAGCATGAAGCATGCTTATAGCTGCTTCAATTTTATTGAGGCGCTATAGCCCTTCAGATAATTATTTTGGATTGTAGCATCTCATCTAACCGCCATCTCAACGCATTTTTCAATCACATCTGAAGGACTATATATGTTTCCTGCTTTAAGTGAAGTGATGTCTTATACAAATCCTCATGCCATAACGAGTTACAAATTATCTTTCCCAGAAAAAAAAGACAAAGCTGAAGTTTTTTTTACAGAATTACTTAAGTACCTGTGGCTTTGTAAAAAGCACGAATACGATCTCAAGTTGAATCCCGATGACGAGAATTTGAAATTTTTACTTGTCATGCATCAAGAGATGCGTGACATTGATGATATGTGGCATGGTTTTATTCTTTTCACTAAAGAGTATATGAGTTTTTGTGACAAATACTTTGACTCATTTATCCATCATGTTCCTAATCTGAATATAGATATACCGCAAACTCCGGAACAATTTGAAAAAGATCTTTTTAAGTATTTGTCGTATGTCTATGACCATCTTGGCGAGGAAACAGTGCGCCTGTGGTTTAAGGATTACGTTTAAATAGACTTTAAAAAGCTCTTATCCGCAAACAAAGTGCATCATATTTTGTTTGCGGATAAAGGCTTTTCATTCTGCCCCTGGTCAGTTTTTTACTATATTTATTATAAAAGCTCTGGTCTTAAGAATCATATTGGCGCACCAAAAAAAAGGATTATTATCTGATCCCTTTAGAGTAACCGCTGAACAAACTAACGTAACATCGGCGCAGAGCGCTCTCCTGCCGGCACTGATCTCAACGAATCAGCACTAAGAAGTGAGGCATTCATTGAATCAGCATTACCCTCTTCTAATTGTATTGCTTGAGCATCGATTTGCGCGGGCTCTACTATCATCTTCGCAGCATCAATATTTTTGCGATAACCATGAAAGAATCCGATCACTCCCCCTATTAAAGCTGAAACTCCAAATATAACCGGCACCACAATCCTCAAGTCTGATAAACCAATATCCCAACCATAGCTGGAAGCCGCTTTATAAAAACTTGATGTTTGGTTCTGTATTTCAGGCGGGCAAGTTAATGTAGCTCGAATATAAGCATTAGGTTGAGTTAATATCTCTGCTTCATTGTAAGTGCAGCCATTTTGATCGGCAAATTCGTGCAATTTTTCTGCTTCATGCTTACCCTCATCTATTATGAACGCTGCGATGGTCAAGGGGATTGCGGCTACTGCGCCAATACAAATGCCTACTTTAGCGCCATGTTTCGCGTTTTCTAATTTTTGACGTATTAACCTTACATTCATTTGTTTTTCCTCTCGCTAAACTCAGATTGCAAACTTAGCATTTTGTAGGGTTTATAGCAAATTTTTGGACTGTTTGCGATGGTATTGCCTATCGGAAAAACAGGATTATCTCGGGGAGGAATGCGGGTGATAAATAATAATTAAATTATGCATTTTGCGTTTGATGACGCAAAAACAAATGTTCCCTGACACGCTACGCTTTGTCATGGCTACGGATCTCGCAACGGGATACTTCGTTGATTGAGCATTACACCCAATCGTTTAATGCAATTCCTATGCCTACACTGTTGGTGCGGTGGTTATATTCAATTAGGCTTTGGCCATAACCACTAATAACTTGCAGATAACCTTTAACATAAGGTATGACAGGGAAACTCCAGGTTAGCTCAGCTGTTGCGTGCCGCGCACCGCCTTCTATCAGGTTGTGAGCTTGGATTGAAATAACATGCTGATGAATTTTATAGGCAACTAAAAATCTACCGTAGCCTAAATAATTGGTAATATTCTGATTATTATTATGCTTTGAAAGAACTAACCAAGGTTTTATGCTTATCATCCAATTATCGTTTGAAGCAATAGCTTCTAAATAGAGCCTATTCCAACTTCTTTCTAAGGTATTACCAAAACCATTAGATTGATGTACCAGACCTACATTCATAAAATTAACATGCCATTCTTGAGATAGCCTCCAATTCACCTCATTTGCTAAAAATATTTCTGGCTCGTAATCGTTTTCGCGCACAAAAGATCTATGGTTGTATAATTGCCAATAAGAAAGCTGACTATAAGCAAGAAATAATGATGAGGGAAAATTAAAAATATTTTTCCATACCGGTAGCTTAAGGCTGACTTGGTATTTGATTTCAGAGTGTTTTAATCTTTCATTATTCGGGGTCGTGCCCATATAGGCTGCATTGTCAGGTGAGCCCGTGTAATAGTACGGCAATAAATAATTGGGCTTGTGGAAAGCAATGGACAAATAATTAGGTGGAATGAGTGACTCTCCCTGCGCGCGCGCAGCTACAGGGCCATTAGTCGCAGCTTGCGCTGAACCAACACTATTAAGTAATATAATAGTGACTAACGGTAAAATTCTTGATAGACATTTCATCCTGAAATTCTCAAATTTTATTAGTAATAACTGCATGCTACAGCTATTGTTTTTCATTAGAAAGGAAAAAATCTATATATTATTACGTTGTCTTAGAGCTTCAAAAAGAAAAATGCCAGTGGCAACGGAAACATTTAAGCTTGAAACCGAGCCGCGCATAGGAATAGTTAATAGCATGTCACAATGCTCGCGGGTTAAGCGTCTTAATCCTTGCCCCTCTGCACCCAATATTATAGCGGCAGGTTGCTTGAAGTCAGCTTGATACAAAGTATTTTCAGCTTCACCTGCCGCGCCAAATAACCAAACGCCTTGATCTTTCATATCACGCAATGTTCTAGCAAGATTCGTGACTTGCACAAAAGGCACTGTCTCAGCCGCGCCACATGCCACTTTGCTCACCGTTGATGTAATACTTACAGACTTGTCACGAGGCACGATGAGCGCATCAACGCCTGCAGCATCGGCGCAGCGTAGGCAAGCGCCTAAATTATGCGGATCTTGAATGCCATCTAAAATTAAAAATAATGGCTTTTCCGACTTTGTTATCAGCTGATCCAGATCATTCTCTGACAATGTTTTTGCTTTATGACAAGAAGCCGCGAGACCTTGATGCACGGCATTCTGCGTCAAACGATCCAGCTCAGTTCGAGTCAGTAATTCTATTTTTATGCGATGGCGCTGCGCTAAATCTAATGCCTGCTGCATTTTTTGATCTTTACGATCTTTTTGCACATACAACTGAATAATACGATCAGGTTGTTTTTCTAGTAACGCTTGTACGGCATGCAAGCCAAAAACAGATAATTTTGCTGGGCTCATAAACTTTTTTTCTTTGCCGCTTTTTTAAATTTTAGGGGTTTCTTTTCACGAGGGATATTTTCTTCCCCAGCAAGATTAAAATCCATCACGCGCTGATCAAGGTCAACTCGCACAACTTTGATTTTAACAACGTCGCCTAAACGAAAACGGCGGCCTGCGCGCTCTCCCATCAAGGCTTGTTTGGTCGGATCGAATTGATAATAATCATTTGGCAAGGTGCTAATATGCACCAAGCCTTCAACATAAATATCTTTCAGTTCGACAAAAAATCCAAACCCGGTCACGTTCGTGATGACACCTTCAAATTCTTCTCCCACGCGATCCATCATGAATTCACACTTCAGCCAATCAACCGCTTCACGTGTGGCATCATCAGCGCGTCTTTCCGTCTTCGAACAATGTTCACCGCATTTTTCAAGCGCGGCATGACCATTTTCATTTTTTTGAAATTGATTGTTTACTAATTCACGAATCGCTCTATGCACGACTAAGTCAGGGTAACGACGGATGGGAGAGGTAAAATGCGCATAAGCATCAAACGCTAAACCAAAGTGGCCCTTATTTTCTGGCTGATATACAGCTTGGCTTAAGGAGCGTAATAATATCGTTTGAATTAAGCGCGCATCAGGACGATCCGCAATCGCTGCTAATAATTTTGCATAATCGGAAGGAGCGGGTTGGCTGCGTCCCGGCAACTTTAAGCCAAGCTCACCTAAAAATCGGCGCAAATCATCCAGTTTTTCGTCGGTGGGACCTTCATGATTACGATACAAAGCTGGATGCTTATGCTTTAACAAATATTTGGCAGCACAAATATTAGCGCACAACATACATTCTTCAATAACACGATGCGCATCATTGCGTTGCGTTGGAATAATTTTTTCAATTTTACGCTCTGTGCCAAAAATAATTTTGGTTTCGGGAAAATCAAAATCAATTGATCCGCGTGCAATGCGCGCCGCATGCAAGACATGATAAACCGCAAAAAGTTCTTTCAGATGCGGCATCAAGTCTTGATATTGTGCTTGTAGCTCAACGTCATTTTTTTCTACCATGGCGTAGACTTTGTTATAAGTCAAACGTGCATGCGAATGGATAATGGCTTCGTGAAATTGATAACGCGTAATTTTTCCAGAATGATCCAGTGACATTTCACAAACTAGCGTGAGTCTATCAACCTTGGGTTTTAGTGAACATAAGCCATTCGACAACGTTTCAGGCAGCATGGGAATGACGCGTTCTGGAAAATACACGGAATTACCGCGATTTAAGGCTTCGCGATCAAGCGAGCTGCCGGGTTTTACGTAATGACCGACATCAGCAATCGCGACATACAAAAGCCAACCTTTGCCGTGAGGAGTAGCATAAACCGCATCATCGAAATCTTTTGCATCTTCCCCGTCAATCGTGACGAAGGGCAAATGGCGCAAATCCACACGCCCGGATGCCGCAGAGGCTGGCACCTCAGCGGAGAAGCGTGCGGCTTCATCCATTGCATCATCAGGCCAAATATAAGGTAAATCATGATTGCGTATAGCCACATCGATTTCCATGCCAGGCGCCATATGATCGCCTAAAACTTCAATAATTTTGCCAGCTGGATGCATATTGGGGCTAGGATGGATGGTAATAGCCACGACGACCATTTGACCGCTGACGGCGCCATTTATATTTTCAGGCGCTATCAATACTTGCTGGGAAATACGCTGATTTGTCGGCTCGACGAATGTCGTACCCGATTCTTCGAAAAATCGGCCAACAATTTGTTGGGTATTATGTTCTAAGACCTCAACCACGATGGCTTCTGCCCGACCACGATGATCAAGACCAGAAACTCGAGCTAATATTCTATCGCCGTGAAAGACTAAACGCATTTGACGAGCATTTAAGAATAAATCATCCCCACCCTCATCCGGTACGACAAAGCCAAAGCCATCTTTATGACCAATAACCCGACCTGAAATCAGTTCCATTTTCTCAATAGGACCGTAGGTGCCGCGGCGATTTTTATGTAATTGCCCATCGCGCACCATCGCGCTGATACGCCGCCGAAAAGCCTCTAATTCATAATCCGTTTGGAGATTGAGCTCGGTAATCATTTGCTTGCGAGTAGCGGGACGGCCTCTCTCGGCCAAAAACTCTAGGATAAATTCTCTACTAGGGATTGGGTGTTCGTATTTTTGAGCTTCACGCTCTTTGAAACGATCTTTTTTACTCACATCCTTCCCCATATTTTAACAAATCTTATCACTCTATACGATACTCCTGGTAATGCGATTTTTCCATTCATTCAACGGTTAGGGTCTTATGAAGGGCTTTTAATGATCAAAATAATACCTTGAATAGCTCAAAAAAGCATTATTAAAAGTTATTGTGTCGCTATTTCTTTTTAAGGTACAGTTAATTCAATACTTTAGGGAGAGACGACTGTGCCTCAAGATGAAAAAAAATTAAGACTATTTGCCCTTTTTGGGGGGATTTTATTATTAAATAGCTGTCAGCTGTTTCAACCCAACTACGAAGAACAGCATAACGCACGTTGCAAAGAAATGAAAAGCCAGATTATGTTTAATGGTGCAAGTACAAATCCTGGCCAAGCTTTCGAAGAAAAATCGGAAGGTCCACGCTTGTCACAGGCCTATCATGATGAGTGCACTTAGGAACTTTTTATGGATTTACTCGAAAATTGGCGAGAAGAAAAACGGTCTTCTTATCTTTATCGAATTGTTTCTGAAACAGAAGCAGAAAAGCTCCATAAAAATCTCTTTATCGAATTATCCGGCTTGGCTGAAGCCCAAGCGATTATTTGGGAAAGTCAGCTAAAAAAATCCAATATACCGATTCCAGACTATCATCCTGATAGACGTACACGCTTTATTGGGTGGCTTGTACGTCGTTTAGGTGCCAGATACTTGCGCCCGCTGTTAGCTGGCACCAAAGTTCGGGGGATGTCTATTTATCGTAGCGACAGCTTAGCGAAGCAATTTCCGCAAGTTTTTGGCGAACTGGAGCAACAACATCGCGCCGTTCGCAGCGGTAATAATTTACGCGCAGCAGTCTTTGGCATTAATGATGGCTTACTTTCCAATGCCAGCCTTATGCTGGGCGTTGCTGGCGCACAGGTTCACCCTAGCTTTATCATTTTGTCCGGCATTGCAGGGCTGCTTGCAGGTGCTTGCTCTATGGGTTCAGGTGAATATGTTTCAGTACGCTCACAACGCGAAATGCTGGAATATCAGCTAGAATTAGAAAAGCATGAACTTGATACTTATCCAGAAGAAGAAGCAAGGGAATTAGCTTTAATTTATGAAGCACGCGGACTGCCACCGGAAGAAGCCGTTAAGGTGGCAAACTTGTTGATCCAAAATCCAGAAAAAGCCCTAGAAACGTTAGCGCGTGAAGAACTCGGCATTAATCCAGACGACCTCGCCTCACCATGGGGAGCGGCAATTTCGTCATTCATTTCTTTTACTATAGGCGCATCGATTCCACTTATTCCATTTTTGCTCAGCAACTCACCTTACAATTTACTTATCTCAATTGTCTTAACTGGAATATCGTTGTTTGCCATCGGCGCCTCTCTCAGCTTTTTTACGCAGAGAAATATGTGGTGGAGTGGCCTGCGTACTTTACTCATTGGTGTGGCTGCAGGCACTCTAACGTATTGTATTGGTCAATGGCTGGGCGTAAAAGGACTATAGGGTCTCATTTTTTATCCTTCTTAAAATATTTTTGCAAACCCTCTAACGGTTTGTTCTCAACTAACCAATAGCTACCCTTACGATTGGCAGGTATGGCAACATGCGCTGGCGCACAAACAGAAATGGCTTGAGCGCAGTTCAAGTAATCAACTTTGCCCGGTTGAATCACGGCACAGCTTAAAGAAAAATCCTTTTTATCTACGACAATGGCCGACCAACGTTCCGTTTGCAGATAAGACGCCCAACCCGCACTTGCCGTGCCGCGTTTGGTGGGATGATCCAGCCACAAACTTTTTTGTGATTTGTTTTTTAAAAAATACATTTGTGACGAATTTTTTTCATGAGGGCCACTCAATAAAATATTTTGATTGGCAACGGTCACCTTAACCGGAGAGCAAGGAATAGGAGGCCAAACTGCTGCGGGCTTAGCAAGTAACGGCGGTGGTACATCTGCTGTTGTTGCAGCAAAGGTCGGACTTGCGCTAACTAAAACAAGCGCAGGAATAAAACAACAAAACAAACAACGCATTTTTATTTCTCCAGTTTAAACCGCCACAGACGCCTTAATATGCGGATGGGCTTGATAATTTAGGATTTCAATATCCGCAAAACGATAGTCCGTAAGCGATGAAGGCTTGCGCTTAAATTTTAATTGAGGAGAATCATAGGGCGTTCGCGATAACTGCAAATTAACTTGCTCCAGATGATTTGCATAAATATGACAGTCTCCTCCCGTCCAAATAAACTCCCCCACTTTAAGATCAGCTTGTTGCGCCATCATGTGGGTCAGTAAAGCATAAGACGCTATATTAAATGGCACACCCAAAAACGCATCAGCCGAACGCTGATAAAGCTGACAAGAGAGTTCGCCATTCGCAACATAAAATTGAAATAATAAATGGCAAGGCGGCAAAGCCATTTTTGGAATTTCGCCGACATTCCAAGCATTCACAATCAAACGGCGAGAATCCGGTGTTGTTTTAATTTGTTCAAGCACATTGCTGATTTGGTCGACCATTTGCCCATCTGCCGTTTGCCAGGCACGCCATTGTTTTCCGTAGACTGGCCCAAGATCGCCTTTTTCATCGGCCCATTCATTCCAAATCGAAACATTATTTTCCTGTAAATAAGCAATATTCGTATCACCACGCAAAAACCAAAATAATTCATGCACTATGCTATTTAGGTTCAATTTTTTTGTCGTCAGCAGGGGGAAACCGTGGCGTAAATCAAAACGCATTTGGTAGGCAAAAGTGCTTAATGTGCCAGTGCCGGTACGATCGGTTTTTTTAACGCCAGAATCACGAATATGTTTTAAAAATTCTAAATACTGTTTCATCTTTTCGCTCTCCTGTAACTCCATAGTACAATGATCAGACCGATGATAATCATCGGGAGTGAAAGTAATTGGCCTTTAGTCAACCATCCGAATGCAATATAGCCAATTTGCACATCCGGTACGCGTACAAATTCAATCGCAAAACGAAACAATCCATAAAAAAACAAAAACATGCCTGAGACAGCCCAACGCGGTCGTGGTGTTGCTGAATAAAACCATAAAATTAAAAATAGCGCGACCCCTTCTAACAAAAACTCATAAAGCTGCGAAGGATGTCGTGGTAGTAAACCCCCTGTTGGAAAGACCATTCCCCAAGGCAGATCTGTCACTTTTCCCCAAAGTTCGCCATTGATAAAATTACCTATGCGACCTGTACCCAGGCCAATAGGTACAACAGGCGCGATAAAATCCGTCAGCACGCCCAGTGGTTTTTTAATGTTGTATGCATAAATTGCCATGGCGACAATCACACCCAGCATACCGCCATGGAACGACATCCCACCCTGCCATATTTGAAAAATCAAAAGCGGATGATTCAGTAAATCCGTCCAAGCGTAGAAAAGCATATAACCCACACGGCCGCCAATAATGATTCCTAACGCTGAGTAAAACAAAATATCGGAAACTTGTTCGGCCGTGAATTCGCTGCCCGGTTTTTTCGATCGATACAGCAGCAGCATCCAGCCGCCAAGAAAGCCAATAAGATACATTAAGCCATACCAATGCACAGCTGCAGGGCCCAGATGAAGCGCGATAGGATCAATGTTTGGATAGGTGATCATAAAAAACCTTATGTCGGAATTAACATATCTATGCCAACGGCAATTAAAAAAGTGCTCAAGATACGTTTTAAAATAGTTTCAGATAAACGATGAGCAATAGAGATACCAATAGGTGCAAATAAGGTGCTTGATATTGCAACGCCCAAAAAAGCTGGCCAATAGACATATCCTGTGCTCCAAGGTAAATGAATAGGAGATGCAGCAAAGAAAATGTAACTCAAGGAAGCCAATACCCCAATCACAACGCCACAAGCAACTGACGTTCCGGCCGCAGCGCGCATTTCTAATTTGCAGCGCAGCAAAAAAGGCACCATAACAACGCCTCCACCCACACCTAGTACACTCGATAGCATACCGATGATAGCAGAAACACCGCGGATTAAGCCGTTTGAAGGCTGGGATTTTAATTGGAGATCAGCATTAACAAATAACAAACGATAAGCCATAAAAAATAAAAATAAGCTGAAAAATAAACGCAAATAATTTGAGGGTAATTGATCAGAGATAAATGTTCCGACAACAACACCTAAAATGATACCGGGTAATAATAATTTTACATAGTCCCAGCGCACGGAACCATGCCTGATATGGGTACGTAGCGAAGAAAGGAAGGTCACAACGACAGTCGTCAGTGAAGTTGCAATCGCCACATGCATGACGTGCTCAGATGGCACTAAATGATAATGCAAAAAAACCGCAGCAAGCGCGGGGACAACAATGATGCCGCCGCCTAAGCCGAGTAAGCCTGCCAAGATGCCCGCTAGCGCACCGATAATGAGATACATTGCGAAAAACATAATTACCTTTAATTTTAAATCTACTAGCCTATCAAAGAATAACTTCCTCTTTTGGTATTCCAGATGAGGCTCAGATTTGGAAGATTTATTATACGGAAAAATGCGCGCATAGTTATGCTATGTAAGCGTTTTTCCGTATAATAAATCTTTCAAAGATGGGCCTTAGATGGGATGCCAAAAGAGGAAGTTACCTTCCTGCGCGCACCAGACCGCCTAAACCTTCACGCTCCAACGCTAATTCCATATGGCAACGTATCATTACCGCGCTTTCCATGCCTAACACATCCTGAAGCAATTTTGCTGCTTTGGTTAAGGTAAATTCTCGTATGACCCATTTCATACGACTTAACGAGGACGCGCTCATACTCAATGAATCAAAGCCGATGGCTAAAAGTAAAATAACAGCAGCAGGATCACCGGCCATTTCGCCACAAATGCTCACGTGCTTACCTTCTTGATGGCCGCCTTCCACTACTTGAATTAAAGCGCGCAGTACCGCAGGGTGCAGTGAATCGTATAAATTGGCGACACGGGCATTATTGCGATCTACCGCTAAAATATATTGCGTTAAATCATTACTTCCTACCGATAAAAAATCCACCCGTTTTGCCAGCGATCGCGCTTGATAAACGGCAGAAGGGACCTCTATCATGACCCCAACTTGCGGCATCTCAATGATAGTCCCTTCTTCACAAACTTCATTGTATGCCTTTTTGAGTAAGCGTTGCGCTTCGTCAACTTCACTGACGTCGGTTATCATCGGCAACATAATACGTAAGTTAGTATAACCCTCGCTTGCTCGCATCATCGCACGCACTTGCACAAGAAAAATATCAGGATGATCCAGCGTTATGCGTATTCCACGCCAGCCGAGAAACGGATTATCTTCTTCTACTGGAAAATAAGGAAGTGCTTTGTCACCACCGACATCCAGGGTACGCATAGTCACCGGACGTGGCGTAAATGAGGCCAACAATTGCCGATAAATAACGCGCTGCTCCGAACCTGAAGGAAAACGATCACGAATTAAAAAGGGGATTTCGGTTCGATATAAACCTACGCCTTCAGCACCCGCTGCGAGGGACAAACCCACATCAGCGCCTAAACCGGTATTTACCATCATCATAATACGATGACCATCTTTGGTTTCTGCCGGCTTGTCACGTAAAATTTCTAGGGAGGCGTCTAACTGTTCTTCTTCTTTTTTGAGTTGCTCGAACTCTTGGCGTAACGATAATCGCGGAGCAACGTAAACTTGCCCATAATAACCATCAACGATGATTTCTTTGTTTTGCAGATCATGTATGGGTACATCACTGACCCCCATGACGGTTGGCACACCCATGGCGCGTGCGAGAATAGCAACGTGTGAGCTGCTAGATCCCTTCGCAGAAATAATACCCGCAAGACAACCGTGTGGTACTTCGGCTAAATCCGCCGCTGTTAAGGTTTCACCGATGAGAATCGTTCTGTCATGATAATGTGGGAGAAAGCGATCATTTTTTTGTAAATAACTTAAAACGCGATGACCCAAATCACGAATATCCACTGCACGCTCTTGAAGATATTCATTCTCGACATTTTCTAGACTCTCAACATGCGCCTGCACAACACCTCGCAAAGCACCTTGCGCCCAATTTCCGGCACGAATTTCAATAACAATTTCAGCGCCCAAATTTGAACTGTCTAAGATGCGTTGATAAACATCAAAAAGCTCAAGCTCTTCGGCAGGTAACGTTGACATTAACTTTTCGCCGAGCTGACGAAAGTCTTCGCGAGCCGCAGCTAAGGCCTCTTCCAACAATTTTATTTCATCGTCAATATTTTCGGGCTCACGATCTGGAATAACCGACAGATCTTGCAAGGGAAAAACAACGGCACCAGTACCAATGCCAACTCCCGGCGCTCCCGGAATGCCTGAATACGTAGCTTCGCAGACACCCGCTTGGCTATCAAACAAATTGGCGACTGCACCGGTTGCTTCAGCATGCGCAATGATTGCAGCTAATTGGGCAGCTAAGGTCACCAGAAACGCTTCTTCTGATTCATCATAGCGGCGAGGATCATGCTGCTGAACAATCAAAACACCCAGTACGTGTCTATGATAAATAACAGGTGTCCCTAAGAATGCTTTGAATGCTTCTTCTTTTGCTTCAGGAATGTGTAAATACCGCGGATGTTTTGCTGCATCATCAATATTAATAGGCTCCTCACGCTCGCCCACTAAGCCCACAAGTCCTTGCATCATTGGAATGCGAATTTTGCCTACCGCTTGCGGGTTCAACCCTTGCGTTGCTGTTAAGACATATTCGCCGCGTCTGCGATCTAATAGAAAAATTGAGCACGCCTGGGTATCTAGCGCTTTGGCAATTCGCTTTACCATAATTTTCAAGGCTTCCCGAAAATCTTGGGCGCTTGAAACTTCTTGGATAATTCGGCGCAATGTGTTTAACATATTTTTATCACGTAGCCCGGATGACACACCCGGGTCATTTTATTTCTACAACCTTCAAATTCTCTAAGACGGTTGCTCCCAAAAACGTTTTGATAACACAACGCGAGCAAATTCCTTCATCGCTAAGTTATAAACGCGCCGTTTAAAAGCCACTACCTGTGTTAGGGGATACCAATATGATACCCAGCTCCATGAATCAAATTCCGGGCTATCAGTCGCCGTCAAATCAAAATTTGCTTCTTCGTTGATAAGCCGCAGTAAAAACCATTTTTGCTTTTGTCCTACGCATAAGGGTTTTGAATAATGCCGCACTAACCGTTTGGGCAAGCGATAGCGCAGCCAGCGTCGAGAAACCGCCAAAATCTTAACGTCCGTAGGCTTTAAACCAATTTCCTCTTTTAATTCTCGGAACATGGCTTCTTCGGGTGTTTCTTCTTCTTTCATTCCGCCCTGAGGAAATTGCCAAGCGTCCTTACCGATTCTTTTTGCCAAAAAGAGTTGCCGATTTCCATTTACTAAAATGATTCCCACGCCATGTCTAAATCCATCTTGGTCAATCACTAATCAATCACCTAAAATTTGAAGATAATTTATTCTTTAATTTTCATAAGTATTGTATATTGCATTGTTTCAAAAACCATAGTGTTCAGCAAACATAATTTTGTGAGATATCATAATGCCTGGCACGCGAAACTGCGCGTTTTTTATTTTTAGCTTACTCGCTGTCTGCACACTCATCGCTGGTGTACTAACCGGCAGCACTAGCAACCATTTTCATCAGCTGTTTTTGCTCAGGGGTGTAGCACACGACATTCTGTGGCGCATACGCATCCCTCATGTTTTAACTGCTTTTGTCACAGGCGGCCTATTAGCCTTATCAGGCACGCTTATGCAAGGTCTGGCGCGGAATGTATTGGCTGACCCCTATATCATGGGTGTATCGGGAGGTGCGGCCGTCGGCTGCTTACTTTTCGTTATGCTGGGCTTTGAAGGGTATTGGTCGACCTTAGGCGCTTGGGGCGGTGCCATGAGTGCAATTTTGTTAGGGTTTGTTTTAAGCTTACGTTCTCAACATTATTTTTTGCTGAACGGCATTGCTTTGGCTTCCGGTTTTTCAGCTCTAGTCGGCTTAATTTTATTTGTTAGCCCCGATCATACTTTACGTAGCATGTTATTTTGGTTGATGGGTGATTTAGATAATTGCCATTTGCCAATCTTGGAAAGCATTATTCTCGGTTTGGGATTGCTGTGGAGTATGAGTTTAGCAAAAGAGTTAAATATTTTTGTGCGCGGAAAAAAACAAGCCGCGGCTTTAGGCGTCAATACACAGCACTTTCAGATACATCTTTTTCTGCTAAGTTCTTTGCTCGCAGCAACGGCGGTCACCCTGGCTGGCTGCATTGGTTTTATTGGCTTAATCATTCCGCATGCGCTACGTTTCATTATTGGTTATGATCATCGTTTTCTGTTGCCGGCAAGTGTATTGGTGGGCGGAAGCTTTTTAACCTTAGCGGATCTTGTTTCACGAATGCTATTTTTTCCCCAAGCGCTACCGGTAGGGTTAATTATGGCGTTAATTGGCATTCCCATTTTTATTTTTTTATTGCAGAAAAACAGGACTATATGTCAGTCTTGATTGAAACCCAATCTTTAACGCTAACCGTTGCAGACAAATTAGTTTGCGAAAATGTAAACTTGAAGATTAAATCGGGTGAAATATGGGGAATTCTAGGGCCCAATGGCTGCGGGAAAACCACTTTTTTGCACGCGCTTTGTCATCTGCATTCGGCAAACTCAGGCAATATTTTGCTACGCGATAAAATATTATCTTCATACTCGATAAAAACCATTGCGCAACACATAGGTATTTTATTCCAAGACATAGCAGACACTTTTTCGCAGACGGTTTTTGAGTTTTGTCTCACTGGACGGTATCCGCATTTGAAACGCTTTGCTGCTGAAAGTAATGCAGACCAACAGCAGGTTTTAGCTGCACTGACCCAAATGGAATTAGCGGACAAACTTGAACAATTAGCTCATACCTTATCAGGAGGTGAGCGCCGCCGCTTATGCATTGCTACCCTTCTTACTCAAGCACCGCTGGTGTATTTGCTTGATGAACCCACTAACCATTTGGATATTCGCCATCAAATCGCCAGCTTAAATCATTTTAAAAAATTAGCTCGAGACCATGCCGCAGCTATCGTTATGACCACGCATGATATCAATTTAGCTGCACACTACTGTGATAAAATTTTAATGCTGTATCCACATGGCAAAAATGTAGAAGGCAACGCCGCAGACATACTGACATCCTCTCACCTTGAAGCACTTTACCAACATCCCATGCGATCCGTATCCGATGGCAAAACACAGTTTTGGCTGTCCGCGCATTAAAATTAGTGTTATCTTCAAAAAATAACGCTGAGGATTTTGTATGAGCCTAAGTCGCTACGATGTGATGAAAGCTGATATAAATCATTTTTTCGTCCATGGCTGGAATAGCCTCAAAAAATGGACACTGGAAAAATCAAAATCCAGAATAGGTCGCGGGCTCACTAGTGTTGGCACCGGTGCAAGCCTAAGCCTTGCGGTGTATTTTGTTTGTAATCTTATTTTTCCACCCTCGACCCTCATTACTGCACTGACAGTGATTCTAACTGGCGTTACCTTTACTGGGGTCACCATCTTAAAATTTAACCGTTTGAGCCGAGAGCTTGATAAAACGGATGAGACAGAGAAAATTGAACTATTAGAAATTCACATTGAGTCTCTTGTTGATGATCAAAACCACAATAATGAATTAATCTTACAACAAATGAGCCAATTGGTTCATGCTACCGAGACTCTTGCTACGGATTTTTGCGAGGAAAAAAATAGCGGCAGGGGAAAATATGAAAAAATACTCGCGCCCTTGCGAGGTGATGTCGTTCCACTGCAAAAATTTGCACTTAAAATTCCGCCCCCCGAACTAAAATCAACACCCCCTCCTTTAAAAAAAATGAATGCAGCACCAGCTTTCCTTGCTGAAATTAAAACTTCATCACATCCATCGAAACCTGTTTACTACGGCGCATTAGGTTCGGACTCACTTCCCGCTCAGCACCGTTGTGTCGCCGCAAAATCAGATGAGTCATCTAGCTTGTTATCTCATTCTTTTTTCAAGAGTTTAGCGCCGACGCAGCCAAAACTTAAAGCTCAACTAGCACGGCCTAAAAAACCTAAGAAAGAGCGCAATGATTGCGAGGAACTCAACACGGCTTTTGCCAAGATGACATTAAACTCCACTTAAAAGTTAAGCCGTCTTCTACGACCGCATGTTTGCGCCAAAAAAACATTCCTTGCAAAACTTTAAAAGATCGCACAATATTCTTCAAAGAATGGTTAGGGATTATCATCTGCTCGCATAATGCTTTCATCTTTGTAACCCCTTCCAATCGGATCAAACTAAAAACTGCAGTTAAAAAGGACTTGTACATATGCCATTATTAGATCTCGTCAAAGAAGCCAAAAATCTTTATCAAAAAATGGAAAATAGCCGTTGGGTTGGAGTAGCACGAAGTTCAAAACTCAACGAATTTGATAAAATTTTAAATAAATTTCAAGACCCCAAAAAAATACACGAAAGAACGATTGCAAAAGCTATTGAAGCCTTAGCTGCAGCACAAATCCAAAATGACCCAAAGAATGTAAGCAAGCTGAAAAATCTTCTTGAGGTCCTCAACCAAGCAGCCTTAGTTAATCAAAAAAAAATCACAACGGCTGAAGCTGAGACCAGTATTTTGGCCTTGGGATCAATTTTAGAACAAGATTTTGGCGCGAATGAAGGTCATTCTCATTTCTTGATGCAAGCCATGCAATATGTCGCCCATGAGCAACTTCGTTTTGCCAATGAAAAAGCACTACAAGCCAAATTAGCTGCATCCGAAGCTATGAGTTTGTTGAGACAAAAAACGCGTCAATTCACTCAACAAACCGAACAAAATGATAAAAATGTCTTGAATGCTAAATTAACCGCATCTGAAGCCATGACCCTGTTGCGACAAAAGTCCCAGCAACATGATCAGTACATTGCACAAGTTGATGGTGAAATCACCAGCCTCATTAAACAACTCAAACAAATTGAAATGCATAATGATGGACGCGTTGAAGAAACCAACGAAGCTGCCAAACAAGCACGTGCTGATATTTCTCAGCTGCAAGAACTGTTAAAAAAGAATGTGCTGGTATTGGATTCATCTCGGGAAGAAAAAGTAACGCTGTTAAAAAACAGCAATAATGATACCTCCTTGCTGATAGATACTTTAAAAAATCAGTACGAATATCAAAATGCAGAAAGAGCCGGAACTCGCTTCGAGCACGCTCATCAAAAGCTTGATTTAATCCATACATTTCAAACCATGATGTCGCTTGAATTAGCACAAGCTGCTATTGAACGAAACAATGAAAGACAAGATTTTGAAAATGAAATCATGGATCTTGAAGAAGTTAATTACAATTGCATCATGGAAAATTTGACTAACATCCGTCAGCATAAGATTGAAATCAGTGAATTAATCCATGATTTAAGACAGAAAGACTTGCAGCTTATGGGTCAAGAAAATGATTTACAACGCTTTGCAAAAATTAATCTTCATAACCATATCATGCTTATGGAGACAATGGGTCTTCATAATCTAGAAACCTCCGTTTTAGTTGATGCGCTTAAAAACAAAGACGCAGAACTGGATGCAGTTAAGGAGCAAACGGATCATGCCGTCAATGCGCAACACGAAACAATTAAAACAGCCAACGCAGAAATTACTCTGCTAATGGTAGAATTGAACAAAAATATTAATACCCTTGACCAAGCCCGTGATGAGCTTGAAACAAAAGAAGCTTTGATACAAGATCTGCGTTTGCAACTTGAAACCGCACAAGATAATTCCGAACAACAAGCACAAACCTTTTTCCTTCAGGCTGAGCTAATT
>Ga0206981_10019_pt1 | contig 41621 bp, 32 predicted proteins | sample Alteio_BWMinCont_17_FD_153312 | JGI IMG/M metagenome (GOLD analysis project Ga0206981, IMG submission 153312) | Enriched cells from forest soil in Barre Woods Harvard Forest LTER site, Petersham, Massachusetts, United States -... | ecosystem: Environmental > Terrestrial > Soil > Temperate forest >... | reverse complement strand
CTCGGGCAAGCGATGTTTACTAAGTGCATCATTGTTGTCGATGAAGACTGCGACGAGGCCACGCAACGGAAGGTTGAGTTGCTGGGAGATGTGGAGAAGAATTGCAGGGGAGAGAGCTTGCGGAGTAGCCATGATGTACGTCTAGTTTACCGGGGCGCTCCGCGCTTTTGATCCCACTTTGCGGAGCACCCTGAGGAAAACTAGGCCAAGACAGAAGCTATTTTTCGATGCCCAACTTGGCCCAGATTGCATCCACTTTGGCTTTGGTAGAGTGATCCATTTCGAGCATGGCTGGCCAGGGTCGTTCAAAGCCCTCGGCCTTCCATTTGCGTGTCGCATCGATACCCATTTTCGATCCATAGTTAGGCAAACGGCTGGCGTGGTCGAGCGAATCGATCGGCCCCATGGTGAACTGAATATCGCGCTCTGGATCGATATTATTTGTAACTCGCAGGGTAACTTCGCCGATATCCTGCACGTCGCAGTCTTCATCGACAACAATGATGCACTTAGTAAACATCGCTTGCCCGAGCGACCAGATAGCGGACATAACCTTGCGCGCCTGTCCCGGGTAGCTCTTGCGGATGGAAACCAGCATCAAGTTATGGAAGACTCCCTCGGCGGGCAAGTTGATATCGACGATCTCCGGGATGGTCATCTTCATCATAGGCAGGAAGATGCGCTCGACTGCCTTGCCCATCCAGGCGTCTTCCATCGGAGGCTTGCCGACGATGGTGGCGGCATAGATGGGGTCTTTGCGATGCGTGATGCAAGTGATATGGAAGACCGGATACTCGTCCTGCATGGTGTAGAAGCCGGTGTGGTCGCCAAAGGGGCCTTCAGTGCGCAGTTCGCCCAGTTCGACGTAACCTTCGAGGACGATTTCAGCCTGGGCGGGAACTTCAAGATCGACCGTTTCGCACTTGACGATTTCGACTGGTTTACCGCGCAGGAAACCGGCGATGAGGTACTCTTCAATGTCGGGCGGCGCGGGAACGATGGCGGAAAAGGTCGTCGCCGGGTCTGAGCCGATGGAGACGGCGACTTCCATCCGCGAGCCTTTGAGGTTGCCGAACTGGACTTGCGGAAGTCCGCCGATTGGGCCATCCGGAATGGCGTACGCGCCGCCTGAGGACTCAGCCATTGCGGCCACACGCGCAGCCTTCGGGTCAGCAATGGCGTTCGCCTCGGCTGCTGATCGCAGTGCTTCGCGATAATGCTCGGCAGCGACCTTTTGCCGCTGCCAGTGCATGCCGGTGGTCTGGCCATCGTAGATCTGCATACGGTACATGCCGATGTTGCGCTTGCCGGATCGTGGATCGCGGGTGTGAACGCACGGCAGGGTGATGAATGGACCGCCGTCGTGAGGCCAGCATGTAAGAACGGGAAATTCGAGCAGGTTAAAGTTTTCGCGCAGGATGACCTGCTTGCAGGCGGCGTCTTTGGCGGAGACCGTTTTTGGGAAGGCGCGCGTCAGTTCGGCGACTTGCGGAAGCATTTTGAGCTTGTCGAGAAAGCCTTCTGGAGCTTTCATGTGCATCAGGGCCTGGATGCGTTCGGCAATCTGCTCCAGCCGCTCTACTCCCAGCGCGAGGGCCATGCGCCGCTCTGAACCGAACTGGTTGATGAGAACCTTGTGGCCAGGGTGGCCGGCAATATTCTCGAAGAGCAGCGCTGGACCGCCAGGCGCATATCCCTTCACGCCCTTTGCCGAACCTGACCCCGATTTGGAAACGCGATCTGTGATTTCCGTAATCTCAAGCCGGGGTGAAACAGGCTCAGTGATGCGCTTCAGCTCCCCTGCTTTGTCGAGGACCGCTATCCATTCGCGAAGATCGTTGTAGGCCACGCACTGCTCCCGGCGCGAAGTCTAACCTGCGCCTGTTCCAGTGTATCGGGCTGCTACAGACGTAGGGATATTTAGGCTCTATTACACCGAAAACAAGAACTTACTGGTTTGCAAGAGCTGCCGGCGCAATTGCATCCAGCGGGAAGCCAAGCCGCTTCCATTCGTCGAAGCCGCCGCGCAGGGGCCGCACACGATCGACACCCAGTTTGTGCAGGGTCATCGCTGTTTTGGCGGCGGTAGCCTCGCTGGGGCAGGTGCAATAGAGAATGACGTCCCGATCCAGCGGAATTTCCCCATAGCGCTGGGCAAGCGCGTCTGGGGACAGGTGATGCGCTCCTGGTAATGTGAACGGGTCGGGAACCAGTTCCAGCGGATGGCGCAGATCGACGATGTAAACCGGCTCACCGGAATCCAGCATTTGTTTCAGAGTCTCGGGTTCGAGCCGGGCAGTGCGGAGCTTGCGCATGTAGCTTTGGCGACGATAGATTCTGCTGGCGATGAAGCCAAGGATGCCAAGGAGCAGCAGGACACCGCCAAAATGGCCGATGGTGTCCAACACGCTGGGATCTTTTTTGAGCAAATCGCCAAAGAGCCTGCCGCCTAAAAGCAGCGAGCCTACCCAGATGATCGATCCGCCCGAGTCAAAGGCGAGGAATCTAACCAGACTCATGCCGGTCTGCCCGGCAACGGGGGGCGCAATTACCGAAAGCCCCGGAACAAACTTGGCGAAGAGCAGCGTATAAGCTCCGCGTTTGCCGAAGGAGTCGTGAGTGCGGCGAACACACACCGTCGACTCAAGAGAAAACTTGCAGATCAGCCGAAGTACGACATGCCCGTACCGGCGTCCGAAGAGGAACCAGCTCAGGTCCGCGGCGAGACACGCCAGAACCCCGGCGAGCAGCGCAATGGGGAAATTCATGTGCTCGGTAGCGGAGAGCGCGCCGGCAGCGAGCAGCACAGGTGTTGCCGGCAGGGGCAGACCGAGCTGCTCGAGCAGTACCCATCCGAAGATGAGGAAATAACCGTATGTAAGGAGAATCGCTGTGGGTAGAGCCATGGGAAGGACCTGGAGCCAGTGTACCTGCTGGCGTCTATCTATTGGATGCCGATTTTTCCAGAGCGTCGCATGAATGTAGTTCTCAAACGATGCGGGCTGGTGAGGAGGGATCTTCTACCCCTGCGTCAGCCGCAACCTGTTGCAGCGCCTCATAAATCTGCTCGAAGCTCTCGATGGCGAAGAGAACCTTATGCATCTGGTCTACCTGCACAGGGGTATTGAGGACGGCTTCCAGGCTGAAATCGCGCACTTGGCAATGGCCTTCGAGGACGTTGGTGCATTCGCCGTTCGAGCTGATCAGGCCGCTGCCATAGACTTTGACCCGTCCGTGCTGGCGGATGAGGCCGAACTCGACGGTGTACCAGAAGAGTCGGCCGATGCGTTCCAGAATTGCCTCATCTTCAATACCGGCGCAGAGCTGACCGTAGTGGGCGAGGAAATCCGCAAAGACCGGGTGGGCGTGCATGGGCACATGGCCGAAGACATCGTGGAAGATATCCGGCTCTGGAGTGTATTCGAGCGAATCGCGCTTGCGCAGCCAGGTGGTAGTGGGAAACTGGCGCAGGGAAAGCATCTCGAAAAAGGCCGGACCGGGCATAAACCCGCTGACCGAGACGGTGTTCCAGCCTGTACGAGGACCAAGACGCGAACTGATGTCGGCCAGATTAGGCAAGCGGTCGGCGCGCAAGCCGATAATGGCAAAACCTTCCAGATATTCTTCGGCGGCATGTTTGGCGAGTTGGGGCATGCGGCGCGAAACCAGTTCCGCCCACGTCTCATGCTGCTCCTGGGTGTAGGAGTCGTAATCCTGTTGGATCAGGAAGGGAGCGAAGGACGGCGTTCGAACTGTGGTGGCCATGACTGCTTACTTAGACAGTGTCGAAGATAAACCGGTTGCCAGGAGCGAGTCCACAGGAGGCTGATTCTGCGCCTGCACCGGGGCTTTTTCATCGAAATACTTGCGGTCCCAGAGGCTGCGGTAGAAAAGGCCAGTTAGCTCAGCGGCGCGGGGGCCGAAGACAGGCCGTCCGCCCTCAAGAAAGAAGACCGTGACCAGGCTGCCCATCGGCGAATCGGAGAACGAGGCGAACCAGCCAAACCGAGTTCCGTTGTTGGAGCAGGTGCCCGTTTTGCCGAAGACCGGCAGCTCGTGGAAGTTGACGCGCAGGGAGCGGGCCGTGCCGTACTCGACTGCGCCGGCCATACCGTCCTGAAGGTCGGGGACGAAACGTGCGATGTCCAAAGTGCGCTTGACGCGAGGCTCGAAGCTGGCCGCGTCTTCCGGCGTGGTCGGATGTTGCAGGTAGTAGAGCGTGCCGCCGTTAGCGATGGCTGCCACAAATGCGCCCAGTTGCAGGGGAGTCATCGAGACACCTTGGCCGAAGCTGCACATACGCCCGACGCCGCCTTCGTTCGCGGGCAGTTCACGATCCGGATAGGTGCCTAGCTGCTCACCTTCAATGTTATATCCAGCCAGTTCACCCAGGCCGAACTGCGTGGCGTAGTGGCGGACACGCTCGAAGCCCAATTCCCTGCCCATCTCTTCAAAATAGAGATTGTTGGAGTGAGCAAGGGCTTCGGTCATATTCATACGGAAGCCACCCAGGTTGACCGGCGTGTCGCGGGTAACGAGGCCTTCAGAAAGAGCGGCCAGACCGACGGAAAGCTTAATCGTAGAGCAGGGCTCAGCTCCGGGTGACAGGGCCAGTTTCTGGTTGACCATCGCCAGAATGCGGCCGTTGGCAGGATTGATGACCACTGCCGTGCCGTTCATGTTGCCAAGAGCATCGATGGCGGCGGCGCGAATGGTAGGGTCTTCCCCGGCAATAATGTCGCCTTCTCCCTGAGAGGTAACAAAGGAGCTGGCGGTAAAGCGCTCGTAAGAACGGTGACGGCGTGAGACCAAACTCGCGTGCTGCAGCCGGCCTTTGCTTGCCGCATGAGGTGCAGCCTTTCCGGCTACCCGAGCGACAGTACGTCCAGCCGCTGTATGCGGAGCTGCGTGGGCAGCGGCAGTCTGAGTTTTGTGGGCTGTGGCGTGTTTAGGCTCAACCAGATGCGTATGTGTGATCTTAGTGTGGTGAGGCGTATGCGCAATGTCCAGCGCGGAGGCGGGAACGGTGGCCAGCAGGCTGCCTGAAACCAGAGCGAACTGAACGACGCAGGGGAGAGACAATTTCATCGGGAAAGCATCCTTGGATTTTCAAATCTCGTCTTCGGCGAGCTTTCCGTGCTGATCGATCCTGGACTATCCTGGTCGATCCCGGAGACGGCTTAATACATGTGCATCGTTCAGTTGCCCCGTTACAAAGACTGGAGCGATCACGAAAGGTTTATTCTTTTGCCAACACCAGTCTAGCAAACCTTTCAATTTAACCAGACGCTTTGGAATAACCGAAAGCCTGCTTTCCGCTCCGGCTTCCAAACTCTGTACTTGCTGAGGGCTTAATCGCACTGTACAGAGTGGTCGCTCAAAATACAACCCCTCTTTTGGGGTATCGGCTCCACGAAGAACTTCTTTAGAACTGCCCACGACGCAGGAATGCGGGAATGTCCAAATCGGTATGTTCCGGCTCGGCCGGTTGGCCAAAAACGGGAGCGGCAGCAAGAGGTGCCCGCACAGAATCGCTCTGGTGAGGATGCAGCTCGGTGGCGTAATCCCTGGGCAGAGGCGCGTAGGTCGGAGCATGGCCCGGCGCTTCGGACAATTCCGCAAACCGGGGACGGGATGGAGGAGCCTTCTCTTCCGGCTCATATGAGAAGCGTCCGCCGAACTCGTGCAACGGGTTGGATTCATGAGCTGGGGCATGGGCCGGAGCTGGCGCTTCCACCACCGATGCCGCAACCATCACCGGTTCAGCGGCTGGCTGAGGCGACGCCAGTGGCGAAGCGACGATCTCGGTTTCTGCTACCCATGCCGGTGTCCCAGTTTCCTCCGCTTCCATTTCGCTCATAAAGCGCAGCGGAGCCGGCGCAGCGGCCGGGTCGGCTTCTTTCATCCAATGGTTGGGCGCAACGACCGGCACGGAGACGACCGGAATCGCCTCGACATCCAACATACGTGCGCGACGCTCCGGCATCTGGTCGCGGAAGCCGGTGGCAATAACGGTGATCTTGACGTCGTCGCCCATCTTTTCGTCGAGCACCGCGCCAAAGATGATGTTGGCGTCTTCGTGGGCTGAGGTCTGGATGAGCGAGGAGGCTTCATTCACCTCGGAGAGCTTGAGGTTGCTGGAGCCTGTGATGTTGATAAGGATGCCACGCGCACCATCGATCGCGCCTTCTTCGAGCAGCGGAGAAGCCATTGCCGCCTGTGCGGCTTCGATGGCCCGGTTCGCACCCGAGCGGACGGCCGTGCCCATCACGGCGTGGCCCATGCCGGCCATGGTGGTCTTCACGTCGGCAAAGTCACGGTTGATGATGCCGGGAATGGTGATGATGTCCGAGATACCCTGCACACCTTGGCGGAGGACATCGTCGGCGATGCGGAAAGACTCGAAGAATCCAGCATCTTTGGCCACGGCGAGCAATTTTTCGTTGGGGATGACGATCATGGTGTCGACCGACTCAAGCAACTCGGCCATACCGCGCTCGGCCTGCTGCAGCCGGCGCTTGCCTTCGAATGCAAATGGCCTGGTGACGACAGCAACGGTGAGGATTCCCATTTCGCTGGCCAGCGAGGCGATTACCGGGGCAGCGCCGGTGCCCGTGCCTCCGCCGAGGCCGGCGGTGACGAAGACCATGTCCGCGCCTTCCAGGGCTTCGATGATCTTGTCGGAGTCTTCAAGCGCGGCGCGGCGGCCTACGTCGGGATTGGCGCCTGCACCAAGGCCGGAAGTGAGCCGGACACCGAGCTGGAGCTTGACCGGAGCCTGCGAGAGTTTGAGCGCCTGAACGTCTGTGTTGGCCGTGATGAATTCCACGCCTTCGACCTTGGCTTCGATCATGCGATTGATCGCGTTACCGCCGCCGCCGCCCACGCCGATGACCTTGATGCGGGCTCCGTGAGGAACCTCATCGTGAAACTGAATCCGGATTGCCTCGGATTGCTGTCCTTCCGGCGATTGATGTTCGTTGTGCTCGATCGAATCCATTGCTGCTGCCTCCGTCCGACTCTCTACCTGAATACTACAAACTCGCGGCGAAAATAGCGCGTAGTTTACCGCGCAGACTGTTGTTTTCCGCGGTACGTGTCACCCGTTTGCGATGCGCATACAAAAGCATCCCCACCAGCGTCGCGTAGGAGGGGTGGGTCAGCTCCGATGGCATGCGCGAAAGCTGCACCGGCTGGCCGATTCTTGCCCGCACATGCAGGGTGCTCTCCGTAACGTCCAGCAGCCCCGGCAGGATTGCCGCACCGCCAGTCAACACGCATCCAGCGCCGAGCGCACCGAGGACACCGCCATCGCGCAAACTGCGCCGGACCATGTCCATCAGTTCCCGCGCGCGCGGCTCAAGAATCTCGGCGACCATGCGATGCCGGATCATGGTCGGATGCGGATTGCGAATCTCGATCTCGTCCAACTGCGGCACGGCGGTCACCACAGCGTGGCCGTAACGCAGCTTCAACTGCTCCGCGTGAGCCACTGTCATTTGCAGCACAACAGCTAGATCGTTGGTGAAATGTTGTCCTCCGAACGGAATACTTCCCGTGTGGGCGACTGCGCCCTCGAAGAAGACAACAAGTTCCGTAGAGTGCGCGCCGATGTCCAGGACACAAACGCCCAGCTCGCGTTCGTCTGCGGTGAGCGTGGCCTCGGCTGCGGCAATCGCTTCGAAGACGGTGTCGGTCACTTCGAGTCCGGCGCGGTTGGCGCAGGTAACAACACTTTGCTGAGCGCTACCGGAGCAGGTTGACATATGCAAATCGACTTCAAGGCGGCTGCCGACCATGCCGACCGGGTCGTGAATGCCGGGCTGATCGTCGAGGACAAACTGCCTCGTGAGCAGATGGAGAATCTCGCGGTCGGGCGGCAGCGAAACGCCACGCGCGCGCTCAACGGCGATGCTGACATCGTCCTTGCTGATCTCGCGCATCCGCGCTCCAAAGTTGAGACCGGCGGTGGTATTCACGCCCATGACATTGGGGCCGCCAATGCCAACCATGCACTCGTCGATGTTGACGCGTACCATCCGTTCCGCCTGATCGCTGGCCGACTTGACGGCACGCGCTGCCGGGCCCAGTTCTGCGATGAGCCCCTTGCGCATCCCCGCCGACTCGACAACAGCGTGGGCGCGATACCGCAGTGCGCCCTCGTTGAGATCAGCCGCCAGCACACGCGTGAAAGAGCTGCCCACGTCGAGAACTACGATCAGGTTTTCCTGCTTCTGGCTCATCGTTCTGTTTCCCTGCTGCGTATCGGTTTTGCTATTGCCCCTGCCTCGCGACAGGAGCCGTATGTGTTGTGTTACGAACCGCCTTATCGTGCGCTGCTTTGGCCTTAGCAGCCTTGATCCGCACCGCCCTCTTCTTTGCTTCGGCTGCCTTCTGAACCGCTGTACTGCTCTTGACCGCCGCTGTCTTGGTGGATACAGTCCTGGCGGGTTTAGCTTCGCTCTTTGCAGCAGTAGGCTTAGAAGCGACCGGAAGCGCGCCTACGGGGCTGATCTTCGTTGAATTGGCATCCGCGCCAACAACATCGGTAGACATCTCTAAGGGAACGTTAGCCTCGTAGCGCAGATCGACGCCAATCAGTTTCGGATACATCGAGCGCCACTTGGCAATATTCGCTTTGTAGACTTGCAAACGCTGCATGAAATGATCTTCGCCAAAGTGGGCCAGAATATCCGAGCCCTGCTCGGGCATGGTGGCACGCAAATCTTCAGGGTCCGACAGGTCGATTTCAGATACCTGTCGGGTCAGGTGCTGGTTGTTCTGGTCAAGTTCTGCCAAAAAGCGCTGGTAGACCGCCATCCGCGCGCGACGCGACGCCAGTGAATCTTTGGCTTCAATACCGGTGATTACCGGGAAGGAATAGTGATGCTGCGCCATCATGGCCGGAGGCATCGACAGAATGACGCCATCGGCATCAGCCAACTCAACCCGCGAACCCTGGCGCACGAATGCAACCGGCGTGCGCTCCACGATGCTCACGCTCAGGCGATTGGGCAGGAAGCGCATGACTGTAGCCTGCTGCACCCAGGGAATCGCCTCCAACTGCTTGCGCCGCGCTGAAAGCGGCACGAAGAAGATGTTGCGCCCGATGTCTTCGCCAAAAACTGGGAGCACTTCAGTGCGGTTCACTTCACTGAGGCCGATGGACTGAATGCTGGAGGCGCCAGGAATACGGAAGTGCGGATCGCGGGTGAGGAAGTTGCGGACAACGATCCCCGCGGTCACTACCGCCGCCAGTGTCAGGAATGCTCCGGTACCAAGCAGAACGCGGCCGAAGGTGCTGCGCGGCCGCCACCAGGGAGTACGCGCGACAGCGAATTTTGTCCGCCGAGGGATGGAGCCGATAGAGCCAGCTGCGCCGAAGTCGTCCTCGTCGCGCGCCGCTGCAGGCATGGCCGAAACCACGCGCCTGCCGCCTCTTTCGCCTGCAAGCACAGCAGACGGTGCCCGCCACGCTCCGCGCGTTTGAGGCGCAGAGGGTTCCGCGGAGACTTCGTCGTCCCACAGGGTCGTTCGACTTGGATAGCTATTCTTCGTCACGCCCGAGCCAGGTCGTGAGAATCGCCAGACTTTACTATAGCGTCGGGGTGCCGGGAAGCGCGCTCCATCTGCTTTGGGGAACCCGCCGGGTAACGGCTAACCCGGACTATCAGCGCAGGAGGGTGCCGCCATCTACTGACGAAACCGGAGTGGCAGCCTGTTCGATGGCTGTAAGCAGTAGGGGCGCTAGCTGGCTTACGTTACCTGCGCCCAGTGTCAGGATCAAATCGCCGGGCTGGGCGGCCTCTATTGCTCGCGCGGCGGCTGTTGCAAAATCCGCCACATAACGAGCATCGGCATCGCGAATACGGGCTACCAGCAGTTCGGCTGAGATGCCTGGAATCGGCTCTTCACTGGCAGCGTAGATGGGCAGCACGGTTACCGTGTCGGCCAGCGTAAATGCGATGCCAAACTCAGCCAGCAGGTCGCGGGTACGCGTGTAGCGGTGAGGCTGGAAGATGACATGAATCTTGTTGTAGCCGCACTCGCGTGCGGCCGCCAGCGTGGCGCTGATTTCAGTTGGGTGATGGCCGTAGTCGTCCACGACGGCGATGCCGTTGGCCTTGCCGCGCAGTTGAAAGCGACGATCGACACCGTTGAAGTTGGCCAGCCCTTCGGCGATCTTGTCTGCCGCAATTCCGAGTTGGTGAGCGATGGCGACTGCGGCCGTGGCATTGAGAATGTTGTGCCGTCCTGGAACACGCAGCTCGAATGGTCCGAGCGGGCCGTGCGTGGTACTCACCTGAAAGCGGCGAAAGCCGCTCACGGCGCAGTTGGCGCGGTCGCCCAGCTCGCTCCCGGCGTCGAGCACTTCGAGCCGGTAATCGGCGGACAGTGCTACTCCGTAGGTATAAACACGGCGTTGGGCACGGGGCAGAATCATGGCCAGCAACGGATTGTCGATGCAGGCGATGACGGCTCCATAAAACGGCACCTTATCCATGAAGGTTAGGAAAGCCGTTTCGACGTCGGCCATATCGCGATAGCAATCCATATGCTCGCGGTCGAGATTGGTGACGACGGCGAGGATGGGCGAGAGCTTCAGAAACGAGCGGTCGCTTTCGTCGGCTTCGGCGACTAGATATTGCGAACTGCCGAGGCGTGCATTCGAGCCGAGAGCGTCAACCCGGCCGCCTACAACCACAGTCGGGTCGAGACCGCCCGCGGCCAGCACCGAAGCTACCATCGAGGTGGTCGTAGTCTTGCCGTGCATGCCGGCGATGGCGATGCCGTATTTGAGGCGCATCAGCTCAGCCAGCATTTCTGCGCGCTGGATGACGGGAATCTTGCGTGCCCGTGCCTCCAAAACTTCTGGATTGCTCGCATTCACTGCAGAACTGGTCACGATTACCGAGGCATCGTCGACGTGGCCTGCCTCGTGGCCTTCATAAACAGTGGCTCCCATTTGGGCCAACCGGTCGGTGACGGAGCTGCGGCGCAGGTCTGAGCCGGAGACCTTCATGCCCAGCGTCAGCAGAATCTCGGCGATGCCGCTCATGCCGATGCCGCCGATACCAATGAAATGTACGTGTTGCTTTTGGATGAACATGCGTAAAAGCAAAGGTTAACATTCCGGGCGCGCCGCTTTTGGATTGACCTTACCCAGCAGGGCAATTGCATGAACTGAAAATGCTGCTTCGAATACCGAAAAAGCGAACAAGAGGAGTTGCTACCCCAGGGGTGGGTATTGCAATTACGGCCTATCCCAAATTGTATGTGCAACTTACGGGAGTCTTCAGGTGCGCTATGACGCGATTAGCTGGGGTTTTGCGCCGCTTTTGCGCACTTTATCTGCGAACTTACGCCAATCTGCAATGGTACGGGGATAACTGGGAATCCTGCGGACCGGTTAGGCTCCTACTCCATTCCAGTATGCGCCAACCAGAGGTAATTTTCGGCAACCGTGGCGTGATGCTGTACGCTGACCCGCGTTATCAGCTTCAACCATGTTCCAGTGCCCGTGCAGGCAGAGCCAAAGCCCGTTCAATAAAGCCCGCGTCAACACGCATAACTCGACAAAGTCGCGGATATTTATTATTCGCAACTCACCCGAAAGCGCCACAACCTTTCCCTGAGCCGGTGTTTGCACTGTACATGAAAGGCGAGTTGAAGGTAACGGCAAGATACAAGTTACCCCACAACAACTCGCAGTCCTGAAGCTGACAGGCCCAGGGACAAAAGGAAGGTTGCCATGCGGAACACGATGAAGAACTACATGCTCGGAATGACTCTGGTTGCTGGATTGTTTGGAACCGGCGTGGTAGCCGCCAATGCTGCTCCGCAGGAATTTCACGGCCGCATGGAACACGGGCCGGAGCGAGGTTTCAACCGCGGTTACGAAGGTCGCGGCTATGGCCGGCCTGAAGTAAGACGTGATTTTGACCGGCGCGAATTTGTTCGCCCCATCGGTGGGCCCGTCTACGGCGGCGGATACGGTGTAGGGTACGCGGATACCTACATTCCTCCTTGCCCCGGCGATGGCTATTTCTGGACGGCCGGGTACTACAACGGCGGGATATGGGTTCCGGGAGCGTGGAGCCTTCGCGGACGGGTAGGGTTCGATCGCGGATACGGCTATGGACGCGGCTACAGGGACAACCGTTTCGTTGCCGAGCGACGTGGTGGTGAGCGATTCGAGGGCGGATTCCACGGTCGCCGTTAACCTCAGATCTTGACCTGCATCTGCTGTATTTTGCGGCCTCTCCGCCAACCTGCGGAGGGGCCGTTTTTCGTTCAATCCGAAACTTGGTTTAGCCAGATGCATCTAAAACAAAGAAGGAAGATTGCTGGTAAAGAATCTTCCCCGGCACCGCAACTTCCGGCCGGAAAGTACGTTGAATAGATCAGAAGCGCCGAGAACGGCGTAAGCTGATCGGAGGAGTTGAAAGGCTCCTGATCGCGGGCTCTGGTGAAGAGGATCGACGCGAGTGCCGGGAAGCAAATGGAGGTTTACAATGCGGAATCTTCGCTTGGTTGTCTTAGCAGCGTTGCTGGCAGTGGTTGTCTCGTTCGCTCCCCATGCCCAGGCACGCGTCTTCGTCGGTGTCGGAATTGGGCCGGTTATTGCCCCTGTTCCGTATGCCTATGGCCCGCCTGAGTGCGAATACGGCTATTACTCTTACTACCCATATGACTGCGCCCCCTATGGATATTACGGCGCGGGCTGGTTTAACGACGGCCTGTTCCTTGGCGTTGGCCCCTGGTACGGATGGGGTTGGGGCCGTGGCTACGGCTGGGGCCGCGGATGGGGCTATCGTGGCGGTTATGGATGGGGCGGTCGCGGTTATGGATACGGCGGTCGTGGATACGGCTACGGTGGACGGGGATACTACGGCGGTCGTCCCGGATACGGTGGCGTAGGCCGTCCTGGATATGGCGGACGTCCCGGCTACGGCGGTGGACACCCCGGCTACGGTGGCGCACCTCACGGTGGATTTAGCGGCGGACGTCCCGCAGGTGGCGGTGGGCATGTTGGCGGCTTCGGCGGCGGACATGCAGGCGGTGGAGGCGGCCACATGGGTGGTGGCGGCGGACACGGCGGTGGTGGTCACCGGTAAACAGCGGTAGCAAGATTCTGCAAAAAGGGACGGGCTTCGGCTCGTCCCTTTTCTTTTGGTGACATTCACGTAAGAGGTTGCCGTCTTACGTTGATTTCGCCAGCTGTACCAGCCGGGCGGCGATGCGCTCCGCTGCGTCGGGATGAGCCTGCTTACGAGCCTGCTGGGCCATGGTTTCCAATTTTGCCGGATCTGCGAAAAGGCCGCGCAGGGTATTGAGGAGAATCTCCGGCTGGTCAAGCTGGCGTTCTTCAATCATCTCTGCGGCCCCGGCCTGCACCATGACTTTGGCGTTCGACCGCTGATGGTCATCGGCTGCGGCAGCAAAGGGAATCAGCAAAGCGGGCTTTCCGGCGGCGGCCAGTTCAGCCACGGTAGAGGCTCCACTGCGGGCCATGACCAGACGGGACACTGCGAACTGATCGGCCATGTTGTCTAGGAACGCTTCAACTTGCCAGCGGCCAGGGTCTGCGCCCGAGGCTGCATACGCTGCGCGTGTCGTCTCAGCGTGACGCGCTCCGGCCTGGTGCAGCAGCGTCAGCCCAGGGACTGCTTCGAGTAAAGCAGATGCAAGCCGCGGCATAAGCGTATTGAATATGCGTGCGCCCTGCGACCCCCCGAAGATAAGTAAATGTGGAGGAGCATCCGCGGCAGGAGCTGCGAGAGAGAAGAACTCCGGGCGCACGGGGATGCCGGTTACTTCCGCGTTGCGAAACCACTTCGCTGCGGGAGGAAAATTAACCGCCGCGGCCTGGACCCGTTTACCCACCAGCCGATTGGCCATACCCGGCATCGCATTGGGTTCGAAGGCCATGGTTGGCACGCCGCGCAGGATCGCCGCACCCATTGCCGGGCCGGATGCGTATCCACCTACGCCGAAGACAACATCTGCCTTAAAATCGCGAATCAATTTGGAACAAGCAAGGAGGCTCAAAGGCAGGCCAGCCAGCGTCCGCAGTTTGGTCATGAGGGAGACTTGATTCAGCGGGCCGACGTTGATCAGTTCCAGCCTGAATCCAGCTTCAGGGACGAGCCGCGACTCCATGCCGCGCGCAGTGCCCACAAAGAGAATCTCGGTCCCATGCCGCGCAACCAGTTCGCGGGCCACGGCCAGCGCAGGGATGATGTGCCCGCCCGTGCCGCCGCCGGCAATGAGGATTCTGGGAGCTTTCACGGCCAATTCTCGCAAGACAGGCTCGGCCAACTCAGTCGATCTCGCGTGTGAGGTTGAGCAGAATTCCGATACTGGCGAGCATGATGCACAGCGAAGTTCCGCCGGAAGAGATGAACGGCAGCGGAATGCCCTTGGTCGGCAGCAGCGCTACTACCACGCTCATGTTGAAGAAGGCCTGGATCAGGATCGTCGTGGTGATGCCAAAGGCCAGCAGCCGGGCAAACGGATCGCGTAACAAAAAGACCGTACGAAGACCGCGCATACCCAGCACAACAAATAGGAGCAGAATCAAGATTGCGCCCAGAAATCCCAGCTCTTCGGCGATATTGGCGAAGATGAAGTCAGTGTGCGGTTCGGGCAGATAGAAGAGCTTTTGCACTCCTTCCATATACCCGCGTCCAGCCCAGCCACCGGTGCCGACAGCGATAAGCGACTGGTTGATATGGAAGCCTGCACCCTGCGGATCGGCTTCGGGATGCAGGAAGACCTTCATCCGCGCCAGACGCCAGGGAACGAAAATCAGCAGCGCGGCAAGAACCGGCGCGACAGCGGCAAAAATACCGAGGACATAACGCCACTCCATGCCTGCCAGCAAGAGGGTAAGAACGGTCATGCCGAAGAGAACAAGCGCGGTGCCGAGGTCAGGTTCTTTGACGATCAGCCCGATGAGGATCAATGCGGGAAGCACGGCCGGCAACAAGGTGTGGCGCCAGTCGCGAATCTCGTTGAGCCGGGTGTGTAGAAACCATGCCAGATAGATTGCCAGCATGGGCTTGGCAATCTCCGACGGCTGAAAGGTAAAGAAAGGGCCGAAGCGGATCCAGCGATGGGTCGCGTGCGAACCTGGTACGACGAAGACCGCGAGCAGGAGCAGCAGCGTGATGCCCAAGGCCGGATAGATGAATTTTTTTGAGTTATAGCGGCGATAATCGACGCGCATCAGCACGACCATCGCGATAACGCCGAGCAGAGCCCACAGGGCCTGCCTGCCGAGGAAGGTGTACGGCGAGCCAAAACGCGCCTGGGCCATGACCGCAGAAGCGGAAAAGACCATGGCCAGTCCTACCACCACCAATGAAAGCGTAGTGAAGAACAACCATTTATCGACACCGACTCGCTTTGCCATTGCTAGCTCCGTCCCTGCGCATCGCGAAGATCCATCACCAGCTGTTTGAAGACGCGCCCGCGATGCTCGTAATTCTCAAACTGATCGAAGCTGGAGCAGGCCGGGGAGAGCAGCACAACATCGCCGGGATGGCCCGCCTTTGCCGCTGCTGCAACTGCCTTGTCCAGGGTTTCGCAGTGCACAATCGGAACCAGCCCGCGGATCTGCGATTCGATCTTCTCCGCCGCCGAACCGATGGTGTACACAGCTTTCACACGCTTGCGCAGCAGGTCGGAAAGGTCGGCGTAGTTGGAGTTCTTGTCTTTGCCGCCGAGTATGAGGTGAATGCAACCAGGGAAAGCAGCAACTGCCTTGGCAGCCGCGTCGACGTTGGTCGCTTTCGAATCATTGTAGTAATCCACACCGTTGACTGTGGCTACGAATTCCAGGCGATGTTCGACTGCGCGAAAAGCCTGGACAGCCTTGGCAATCGCCTCAACCGGAGCACCGGCAAGCCGAGCCGCGCATACCGCCGCCAGCACATTTTCAACATTGTGCGCGCCTTTGAGAGGAATGTCCTTGAGAGCAACTATGGGCTCGATTGCACCGTTATCCGAGGGGCGAAAGACGATTTGTCCATCCTGCACCCAGGCGCCCTGCGATACACCGTTTTCCAGCGAAAACCAGTACACCTGCGCAGTCGAACGGGCTGCAGCCTCTGCTGTGCGCGGATTGTCCGCGTTCAAAACAAGCATGTCCACGGCTGTCTGCACCGTGAAGATGCGCTCCTTGGCAAGCGCGTAGTTTTCAAAACTCCCATGCCGGTCGAGGTGGTCGGGTGTGATATTCAGAATGACTGCAATGCGGGGATGAAACAGATGCGTACTCTCCAGTTGGAAGCTCGAAACCTCGAGCACCGACCAGCTCGTATCCGAGCTTTTTTCAATCAGGTCCACCACCGGCACACCGATATTGCCGCCTACCTGCGTCTCGATGCCGGCAGCTGCGAGAATCTCACCGGTCAGCGCCGTCGTCGTAGTCTTGCCATTCGAACCAGTGATGGCCAGAATGCTGCCTTTGAGGAATTGCGCAGCCAGCTCCAGCTCGCCGATGACCGGCAAACCGAAAGCCTTCACCTGTACCAGTTCAGGCGTATCCATCGGCACGCCGGGACTGACTATGATCAGATCCTGCCGGCGAAATGTGAGCAAACCATGGCCGCCGGATTCAACACTAATGCCATGCTCCAGCAGCGCGGGAATCTCTTTGGCCAGGGCCGCTGCGCTGCGCATGTCTGAAACCGTCACCTGCGCCCCGCGCCGGCGTAAAAACAGCGCAGCCGCCAGGCCGGATTTGCCTAGCCCGACGACCAGAACTTTCTTGCCTTTCAACTCCATTCGAACTCCGCTCACCTGCCACCTTCAATTGTGGCACTCAAACCTGTCGAACAGCCCGCCTCTAGCGCAGTTTCAACGTGGTGAGTGCAAACAATGCAAACACCAGTGCGCCGATCCAGAAGCGCGCGATCACTTTCGATTCCTTCCAGCCCAGCAATTCGAAGTGATGATGCAGCGGAGCCATCTTGAAGATGCGCTTTTTGCGCAGCTTGTAGCTGCCCACCTGCAACATCACTGAAATCGCTTCCAGCATGAAGATACCGCCGATAAAAGGCAATAGCAGCTCCTGGCGAATGACGACTGCGACAGTCGAGATGGCTCCGCCGAGCGCCAGCGATCCTACATCACCCATGAATATTTCAGCGGGATGAGCGTTATACCAAAGGAAGCCGATCGAAGCCCCCACCATAGCTCCGCAAAAGACCGTCAGCTCGGCCACCATGGGCATGCGCTGCAATTCAAGATAATTTGAAAACACGATGTGGCCACTGACGTACGTAAGCACGGTCAACGCCCCGGCGGCAATGATGGTGCAGCCGATCGCCAGGCCATCGAGGCCGTCGGTCAAGTTCACCGCATTCGACGAGCCCATTAGAACGAACACTACAAACGCGACAAAGGGAGCAAAGGCCAGAAAACCCATGTGAGGCAACGATGCCGGCCACGCATGCCACAAGAGATCCGGCCGGAATTGCTTGAAGAAGGGTACCGTCAACTGGGTAGAAAACATGCGGAACTGCTGCAACACAACGAGAGCAATGGCCACGCCAGCGGCAGCCAGGGCCTGCCATGCCAGCTTGGCCCGTGCCGTCAATCCGAGATTGCGACGCTTCACGACTTTGATGTAATCGTCGGCAAAACCGATCGCTCCGAAGGCCAGCGTGGAACATACTACGACCCACACAAAGGGATTTGCCGGATCGGACCACAGAACTGTCGGCAGCAGAATCGCAATCGCAATCAGCACCCCGCCCATCGTTGGCGTACCGGTCTTCTTTTTATGCGACTCCGGGCCATCCTCGCGAATGTACTGCGCGATCTGAAACTGGCGCAGCTTTTCGATCACAAACGGGCCAATCAACAACGCGATAAGCAGAGCGGTCAGCGACGCGAAGGCGGTGCGAAAGGTCAGATACCGGAAGATGCGAAAGGGGTGAAAGTATGGGAAAAGCTTTTGATACAGCAGCCAATAAAGCAAGTAGCCTCCAAAGGCAGGCGCGTTTTGAGCGGTTGTCCGATTTCGATTCTACAAGCGCGCGGTCTTCTGAACATCTGAATTGCCGGTAGAGTCGATCAACCATCTCCACATGTTCATAAAGGGTAACGTCTGGCGTACCCTCATCGGTACTGGCTTGAATATCATTCAGCCTGAATCATTGCAATCGCTCGCTCCAGGCGGACGCCGCGCGAGCCTTTGATGAGAACAACATCGCCGGATTTCAGATTCTCTTTCAACCACGCCCCGGCAGATTCGGCATCGGGAAGGAAACGCGCCTCCACCCCTGTAATCCCCGCTTCGGTGGCGGCAAGCACCAGGTGTTCTGCGTTGCAGCGCACACCGATGATTACGTCAATGCCCGCCTCGGCTGCTGCTTTGCCGCACTCAGCGTGAAGAGCGGGAGCGTGGTCACCCAACTCCAGCATCTCTCCCGCGACGAGGATGCGCCGCAGCGCAGGCCGCGCTGCCAGCGCCTGGATCATCGACTTGAGCGCTTCGGGATTTGAATTGTAGGAATCGTTGATAACTATCGCGCCCTGAAGAGAGAGCACTTGTCCACGCTTGTCTCCAGCGGTTAGCGCTTCGAGCGCTTTGATCGCGTCGAGCAGAGGAACGCCCGCCTCGCGCGCAACCGCAAGCGCAGCCGCCACATTGGTGGCGTTGTGCCGCCCCAGCAAGGGCAAATTGAGCGTAACGGTATTGGCTTCGGAGAGAATTTCAACTTGAAGATAGTCGCCTTCGCGTATAGCCGTAATCTGCGGATCCGCGCATGGGCCGGCCCCAAAGTAAACTGCCTTGCCAGCGAAGTCTCTGCCAAACTGGGCCACATAGCGATCGTCGCAATTGAGAAATGCCACGCCGGTCGCCGGCAACGCCTCAACAAGTTCATACTTGGCACGCGCGATGCCCCCCTGTCCATCGGGAAAATTCTCGACGTGCGCCATACCGACGTTGGTGATCACACCCCAGTCGGGAGCGGCAATGCGAGCCAGTTGCGCGATCTCGCCCGCATGGTTCATGCCCATCTCAATAACTGCAAATTCGTGCTCAGGTTCCAGGCGCAGTAGTTGCAAAGGCAGGCCAAAGCCGTTGTTCAGATTGCCCAGAGACTTGAGCACGTTGAATTTCGCGCCCAGCGCCGCGGCGATTGCGTCCTTGGTGGAGGTCTTGCCTGCGCTTCCGGTTACTGCAACGACGCGTCCACCCCAATGCCTCCGCACATGCGCGGCCAGAGCCTGCAGAGCCTGCAAGGGATCTTCGACAATCAGCAGCGGAGCGTCCAATACTGCATCGGGCAGCGAAGCAACGCGAGCCCGCGAGACAACTGCAGCTAAAGCACCCCGCTCCAGAGCGCCGGCGATGAAGTCGTGGCCATCCAGTCTTTCTCCGCGCACAGCGAAAAACAATTCGCCCGCGCCGACGGTGCGCGAATCGATAGAGTAGCCCTGCGCCACGAGCGCACCGGTTCCCGACGCGCTGGCTGGAGCTTCCAGCTTGGCGCCACAGCCCAACGCGGCTTCGGCCAATGACAATCTCACTGCCCTTCACCATAGCCCAGTGCGCGTAAAGCGGAAAGAGCAACCTGCGCATCATCGAAGAAAATCGTGCCCTCGCGCAAAATCTGTTCCTTTTCATGTCCCTTGCCGGCGATCAGCACAACATCTCCGGGCGTGCCTTGAGCGAGCGCCAGGGCAATGGCGGCAGCCCGGTCTGGTTCGACTGCGTAACGCACTCCGGTGGATTCTACTCCAGGAAGAATCTCCGCAATGATGGCGCTTGGAACTTCCGATCGTGGATTGTCGCTGGTGATCACGACAAAATCGCTGCCCTCTCCCGCTGCCTGGCCCATACGCGGCCGCTTGGTGCGATCGCGATCTCCGCCGCAGCCGAAGAGCGTGACGATGCGGCCTCCGGCACCAGCAACAAGTTGATGCGCGAGCGCGATGAGATTGCGTAGTGCGTCATCGGTATGGGCATAGTCGACGATCACCGCGAAGGGCTGCCCCGCGTCTACCGGCTGAAAACGTCCCGGCACTGGATGCAGTGTTGGAATGGCAGCAACGAGAACGTCGAATGAAATGCCACGTGCATATGCAGCCGCCAGTGCCGCCAGCAGATTCGAAACATTCACTTCACCCGCAAGGCCGGACTTTACCTGCGCTGTACCGTGCGGAGTGATGAGGGAAAACTCTGCGCCTGCCGGAGTCAGCCGAATCTCTTCAGCCCGCCACTGAGCTTTGACCATAAGCGCATAGGTCACTACCTCAGATCCGGCAGCGGCAGCAACGCGCGCCAATTCATGCCCGTGAGGATCGTCCGCATTCAGCACGGCGACACGCGGAGCCGGATAGCGCGTGCCATCGAAGAGCAGGCGCTTGGCTGCGAAATATTCGTCCATCGTATGGTGATAATCCAGATGGTCCCGTGTGAGATTGGTGAAGACAGCAACGTCAAAACCAATCCCAGCCACGCGGCCCTGATCAAGTGCGTGACTCGAAACCTCCATCACCAGCTCGGTCGCTCCTAGCCGAACCCCGTCGGCCATCAGCTCGAACAAATCGCGAGACTCTGGTGTGGTGTGCGCCGAGGGTCGAACTTCCCCGGCGACATGGTACTCAATCGTCCCCACCAGGATCGACGAATGCATAGCACTGTTGAGCAGAGCTTCGATGAGGAATGCAGTAGTTGTCTTTCCGTTGGTTCCGGTAACGCCAGTTGCGCGCAGCTTACGCTCGGGGTGTCCGAAGAAAGCTGAAGAAATCTCCGCCAGCGCAGTGCGGCCATGCGCAACGAGCAGACTCGGCACTCCGGGATGAACCTCGACCAATTGCGCGAATGCCTCGGCCGAATCGGTGACGATTGCCGCCGCGCCTTGCGTGATCGCTGCGTCGATGTAGCGATTGCCATCCGTTGTTCCACCACGCATGGCGACGAAGACGGAACCCTGTTTCACGCGTCTCGAATCGTATTCAACGCTAGCGATCTCGGCCGCAAACGCTGCAGACGCAAAACTGCCCGCAACGGCAGCTACTTCGCGAGTCAGTTCATTCCATTGCATTCCGAATTTGATTTTATCGTTGAAGGGGCAGGCGCAGGATTTGCTTTACACTAACGGGCGCAATGCACGACGATCTGCGTTCCGGGCTGTACTGCGCTGCCTGCAGCCGGCTCCTGCGAACGCACCAGGCCGCGTCCAGTCACCTGCAGATTCAAACCGGCGAGAGCCGCTTGCTCCACTACCTGACGCACGGGCAATCCAATGAGCGAAGGGACCTTGACCGTGTTGGAAGGTAGTGCCACCGAGACCAATTGCGGCGCAGGAGCAGCGTCTGTCTTTGGCACTTCAGGAGTAACCTTGGACGCAGGCTTGTCTGGCTTCTCTGCTTGCTTGTTGACGGTTGTCTTGACAGGGGGTGATCCAGCAGCGACGGTCCGGGCGTTGTTGATGGATTCGCGCAAAGGATCGTCCGCAGGCAAATCATTCAATGCAGCCACCAACTCGTTTACATCGCCGGTTTCCTCCTGCTGCGGCTCTTCGTCCTTGGCTGAAAGAGTTTTTGAGGGCGGACGAACCGCATGAATATCTACATCATGGGGAATGCCGAGATATTCGAGAGTCTGCTGCGCAACCTGCGTAAAGACCGGAGCAGACGCAGCGCCGCCATAGTAGGACACGCCACCGCCCTTGGGCTCGTCGAGCACTACGGCCACTGCGATCACCGGGGAGTTGACCGGCGCAATGCCCGCGAAGGAGGCCACATGCATGGTCTTCGAATAGGTATGCGTGGCCGGATCGATCTTCTGCGCCGTGCCGGTTTTGCCGCCTGAGGAATAACCGTTTAACTGCGCCAGCTTGCCGGTACCGTAAAGCACAACACCTTCCATCATCTTGCGCATCTGTGCAGCGGACATCGTACTGATAACCCGGCGCGCGCCAGGGGGCAGCGGGTTGGGCAGGTCTTCACCGGCATGGAAGGGCTGAGCGACAAGCTGAGTGCCTTGATTGCCTGGCTGTCCCGTGACCTTACCGTCCTTTGCCTGCGTCGTGATCACCACATGTGGAGGCAAATACACCCCACCGTTGGCAATGGTCGAAACCATCGAAACCAGTTGCAGAGGCGTGACCGCGATCTCCTGCCCAATGGCGATCGATCCGATCGAGGTCGAGCCCCAATGAGCCGGAATCCGCAGCAGGCCGCGCGTCTCGCCGGGCAGTTCTAGTCCCGACTTTGTACCGAAGCCGAAGTTGTGGATGTAGTCGTAGAAGTGGTCAGACCCCATCCTCAGTGCTAATTTCACCGCAGCAACATCGCTCGAATGCTCCAGCGCTTCATGCACCGTAATGACGCCGTAATGCTCACCCTGGTTGTCGTGAATGGTGCGTCCATTAAAGGTGATCGCGCCGCCCTGGCAATCGATCATGTCATCCGGTTTCACGACGTGCTGATCGAGCGCCGCCGCATAGGTCACCAGTTTGAATGTAGACCCTGGCTCATAGACATCGCTCACTGCATGGTCGCGCAACAGTGCAGGTGTGGTGTGGCGAAAGTCGTTGGGATTGAATGTGGGCCTGATGGCAAGCGCCAGTATCTGACCGGTATGCACATCCTGGATAACCACTGTACCGTTGGCTGCGCGCGTGCGTTGCATGGCCGCGTCGAGCGCCTTCTCGGCAAGGAACTGAATGTTCTCGTCGATAGAGAGAACGAGATTTTCCCCCGGCTCCGGCTCATGCTCTGTCGAGCCCAGCACATGGCGGCGCGCATCCATAGCAGCGTACATGTGGCCCGGTTGACCGTGCAGGCGGCCATCGAATTTCTGCTCCATGCCGCCCAGGCCGTTGTCATCCACGCCGACATAGCCTAGCACCTGTGCGGCAATCTCATTGTCGGGATAAAAACGTTGAAATTCTTTCTGAAAATACACGCCCTTGAGGTTCAGCGCCTTCACCCGCGCAGCAGTCTCAGGCGAAAGCCGGCGTGCTATCCAGGCAAAACCACGCGAGGCATTCACGCGCGCTGCAATCTGATCTTCGCTCGTCCAGGCATCGACAGGATTGGAATCGCTGCCCGCGTGAACAATCTGCGCCAGTGCATGAACCGTCGCTTTCTTGTCGTCGATCTCAGAAGGCACCGCATAGACCGAATCGGCCTGCACTGTCATCGCCAATTCGCGCAGATTGCGGTCGTATAAGACGCCGCGCCGCGGAGCTACCGCAAAGGTGTGCTGTTGTTGCTTCTCTGCTTTTTCAACGAATTCATGATGCCGCAGGATTTGTAGCCAGAAGAGTTTCGCAATGATAAGCCCAACCCACACCACCATGCACAGGCATACCAGCCAGTAGCGCCCGCGTAGCAAAGGGCGCACCAGCTGGCTACCGCGGTTCCAGTTCATTCGTGGATTAAGCTCGTTCACGTCTGTTGCTCCGAAACTCGGAATGAAGCTCGTGCGGTGAGGATCGGGCTTCGAGCGGACTTAGCGCACTGTGCCGGCCGTAGGAGAAATCTGGGCCAGTGCCGGTGCTCCGGCGTCACTGGTATTCACATGGTCGGTCACGCGCACTACCTGATTGGGTTGCAACTCCACTAGCCCCATCTGCCGTGCCATGGCGTCGATACGGCGAGGCTGCGAAAGCTGTGCCTCGGTCAGCCGAAGCTGCCGGTTCTGCTCGCGGAGCGCCTCCACTTGCGTCTTCTTGGCTTCAACGCTATAGCCCATTTCGATAGAGCTGAAGTGCTGCAGACCATAGAACATGACCAGCGAAAACAAGACTGTCACGGCTGCGGTAAAGAGGCGCATCTCGCGGATGCGCACCGTGTCCGGAGCCTTGACCAGGCGTGAATTGTCGATCCTCTTGGGAAAGAAGACTTCCAGCGTCGCGCCCCGGCGCAGACGCTGCTGTTCGGCAAAGAGCCGTGCATTGCGCTCCTCGATACGGCGGCCGGAGCTGCGTCCACTGTCGAAATAGGTTGCTGCGTACGCTGCCATCTTCGTCTCCTCTAACGGCGCAGCCTGGGATTCTTGCCCGGGTGCTGCGCTCGCTTCTTCTTTTCCGGCTTATGCGGCTTCTGCGAATTCAACTGGGCAAATCCTGTCAACTGCCGGACTGAACCTTGATCCTGATACTCCGGTTTGGCTACGGCCTGCCCCGGCTCAACTTTTTCTGCTGCTCTCAACTTCGCGCTTCTTGCTCGCGGATTGTGATTCGTCTCTGCCTCATCGGCGACTACTGGCTTGCGGGTCAACACGATCCACTCGCCGCGCGCCTGAACTTCTCTCAACACATCCTTGGCGATACGGTCTTCCAAGGAATGAAAGCTGATGACAACCAAGCGGGCCGAATGCGAAGGGCTGGGGGGCTTAAGCAGCTTCGGTGCGGCCTCCAGCAATTCCCTGATCTCATCCAACTCGCGATTGACATGAATACGAAGCGCCTGAAAGGTCCGTGTCGCCGGATGAATACGGTCAGATTTCAGTGCCGGGGCGCTGCCGGCAACGATACGGGCTAATTGCCCCGTCGTCGTCACCGGCCGCGCCCTGACAATGGCTCTGGCGATTCTCCGCGACCTCCTCTCTTCTCCGTATTCGTAAATAAGATTGGCAAGATCGCTCTCGTCCATCTCATTTACCACTTGTGCCGCGGTCACTCCCTGGCGCGTGTCCTGACGCATATCCAGGGGACCATCGGTCTGAAAACTAAATCCTCGCTCGGGCTCATCGAGCTGCATGGAACTGACTCCAAAGTCAGCCAGCAGTCCATCGAGCGTTCCCGGTGCTACATGCTCTGCCACTGAACTGAAAGCCTCACCGATAAGCGTTACCTTCGGCATCGCTTCGCCTAACTCTTCAGCCAGGGCCTTTAACCGCTCTGCTGCGAGTTCAAGGGCTTTGGGATCCCGATCGAATCCAATCAAATGGCCGGAAGACCCCAGCAGCCGTGCGATCTGGCTGGCATGGCCCGCAAGTCCCAGCGTGCAGTCGAGGTAGGTACCGCCCTCCCGCACCGCGAGGTATCGAATCACATCCTGAGAAAGAACCGGCACATGGCGTCGTCCAATTTGCGAACTTGCTTCCGTCATGCGCTCCCCCTGAGGGGTGTTTTACTCACTAAGAACCCTGCCGTGCTGATTCCCGGCTAGCCAAATTCAACCTTGCCTCTGCTACCGTCATCTGCTGCCCGGCGTCATCCTGAGGACCCAGCAAACCAGCAATCTCCCGCTCCGCTTCCTGCTCGGTCAGCACCGTCAAAAACTTCTGCTGGCCGCGGACTACTACTTCTGCATTCACCAGGCTGAATCGTTCCCTAACCTTCTTCGAAAGCATCAGCCGGTCCTGCTTGTCGATCTCCGCTACTCCGCCGAAGTGATTCACAATCCGCATCCAGGTGATCTTGGCTGGATCGTCTTCGGGCAGTGCCGCCTTCTTCGCTTCTTCGATCTCCCACTCCCGCATGGGCCAGATCTCGGTCGTCCTTCCGTCCCGCGAGGTGATGAACCAGGTAGGGCCGTAGCTCCGTTCGACTGTCACTTTCATGAAGTCTGCGGGCAGCTTGAGCCTCCCTTTCTCATCGACCTTGGCCTCGTGGGTGCCGCGAAACATGTGCAACCTCAAATCCCGTTCTTTCTTCCCAAAACAGCATGAGAAGGCTCGAACTGGATTCATCCTATCTCAAGAATCTGAGATTTACTCCCTTTTACTCCAAAAATTTCCACGATCGTACCCTAAAACCTGTGCACTTCGATTCGGAATTTTGTACAAAAAGCATCACATTTCAGGCAGTTTGGAGGTGTTCGGAGGAGAATTGCCGTTCACACCCCTACAGGAAGAAGGCAATATTCGCGGACTACTACATCTGGTGTTTACTCAGATGGGTCGGGATCACCTGTTCATTGTGCGCCGGCGCTGTACCAGATGCCCTACCAGATAGGCGAGCACCGCCAGATTCACAACAAACAACCCGATTCGAAACCAGGTCACCCGCACCATCAGCTCGTGAATTTCCAGCGGAAGGAAAGATGCGGTGATGATGGCGGTGAAATACTCGGCCCAGACCTTTTCAAGCATCAAGCCTACACCTTCGATGAGCCCCAATGCCGCGTAGCAGAATAGGAAGGTGCTGATCCGCCGCAGCATGTGGTCATCCACCAAGGAGGCCTTGTTCAAAAGAAAATGGACCAGACGACCTTCTGCGTCGATACTCCATTTATCTGCAAGATTAGACAACAGATCGGCGACATCCTTATGGAGCAGTTTGAGAGCACCCACGCCCACGCTGATCAACAGAGCGGCCTGCAGCAGCTTGTACGCAGCAATCAGCTCCAACCAACGATTGCGCTTCTTCTTGTTCCGAACCAAAGGCACGTGCAATTCGCTCCCTGAAATACGCACCCCACAAGAGTGCTCGCCAGACTGCTTCGAGCGTGCGCTGCGGTCTGAATGCAGTCTGGGTACTTTTACGTTACCTGACTGGGGCAGGTTCACCCTAATTTCAGGCGGTATGCCGCGTGGGATAGTCTTGACCTGACAGACAGCGGAGCCAAGTTCTCACATCATGCCCCAGACCCTGCACACCAGCCAATGGACGCCGTTTCCGGTGGAACTGGTCTTCGCTTTCTTCGCCAACCCGGCTAACCTGCCGCACCTGATGCCCAAATGGCAACAGCCACGTGTGGAGAGTTCGCGTTTGATCGCCCCGCCAACCAGGCCCATCGCTCCCGATCCTACGCTACGCTATCAGAGTCCTGCTGCCGGCACGGGTTCTGAGATGGTGTTCAGTTTTCGCCCTGTCCGCGGTATCCCTTTCCGTACCGGCTGGCTGGCCCGCATCACAGAATTCGCGTGGAACAGCCATTTCTGCGATGAGCAAATCAAGGGTCCCTTTGCGGAGTGGAAGCATTGCCATCGCATCGAATCCGAAAGCCAGGACGGCGTCAACGGTACACTCATTTCAGATGAAGTGGAATATACCCTGCCGCTTGGTCCGCTGGGAGATTTGGGCAATGCGCTCTTCGTCCGCAGCCGGATGGAAGCGATGTTTGCCTACCGGCAGCAACGGCTGGCCGAAATTCTGCCCTTAGCCGCCAGACAAGCTGCCCGGCGCAACTAGCAAAATAAAACGACCCCCAGCATGGCTGGAGGCCGCAATCAATCGATCTACCCGGCGAACTTAGAAGTGATAGGCTACGCCAACCACCGGGTTGTTGATGTTGTAGTAGCGATTCGTGGTCAGCACGCTGTAGCCGAAGTTTGGCACCTTGGAGAAGATGCCGCGGTACTCAGCGCGAATATCGAAGCTGGGACTGATCTCGTACGCGATGCCGCCGCCGTACAGGCCGACGATCGTATTCTGGCTCTTCACGTCCAATGTAGTAGTTCCCAGGTTGCGAATGTTACCCCACAACAGCGCGCCGCCGCCTGCCTCCAAAAATGGATTGAACTTGCGGAAGTTGAAGTTGTACACGTAGGCCGCAGTCACTTCCTGCAGCCGTGTGTTCACGGTGTAGTTGTTCGACGGCGTAACGTAGTGCAATGCGTTTTGGGAGTAGCCGTAGTTGGCCTCGACTGCTCCACGCGGAGTAAGCATGAAGCGGTAGCTGAAGAGCGCACCAAGACCGCGCTTGGAGCTGACTTTTACATCGGTTGAACTGGACTTGAATGGTTCGAAGATGGCTGATCCGCTGATGCTTACGTCTTGGCGGCTTTCCTGGGCTCGGCCTGCGACGGCAGAAAGCGTCAGCAGGAGTGCAAGTAGGGCAAATTTCTTCATTCGGTCGTGAACCTCGCGACTGCCCGAACTGCCTCACGGCCAAACGGAGCACGTCTTTTTTCGATCATGTCGGTAGCGACGCCGCTCAAGTGCGCGCCGCTCTTTGAATTGTAAATGGCCGGATTGACCCATCAATGCCCCATCAAGGAATTGAACAGTCCGGGGTTGGTTGAGTTCGTTCAGTGCGATGCTTCAAAGCAAAGGCTCGAATTGGACAGCTACGCAATAGACGCACGTTCGCTCGCAATGAAAGCCAGATGCGCTCAACTTCGCCGCGCGGCCCGGGCCTGCGCTTGGACTCTACATACCGGTTTGCCAAACTCACCTGAATGTGGAGAATGCTGAAGTTACCCAAAATCGCCCGACCGTGTTCTCTGGCCGTGTGGCGAGCATACGGCGGGAAAAGGAAACTCAATGGAACCTGAACTCGTTCATTCCGCATGGCTCGGCGAATTTCTCGGGACGTTTATCCTGATCCTGCTCGGCAATGGCGTCAATGCCAGCGTGAGTCTGCGCAAGACCTACGCAGAAAATGCCGGCTGGATGGTCGTCACCACCGGGTGGGGAATTGCCGTGCTGTGCGGGGTGCTCACGGCGCAGGCCTTTGGCAGCCCTGGGGCTCACCTGAATCCAGCCATCAGCCTTAGCGCCGCGGTCATCAGCGGAGACTTCTCCCATCTGGCCAGCTTCTGGTCGGCGCAACTGCTGGGCGCCATGACGGGAGCCACGCTTACATGGCTCTTCTTCTTTCCGCACTGGAAGGTAACACCGGAGCCGGGAACCAAGCTGGGGGTCTTCTGCACCGGTCCAGCGATTCCCCACCTGCCCGCGAATCTGCTTGGCGAGGCTACCGGCACCTTCGTTCTCGTGCTGGTTGCTGGAGCCATCTTTTCCCACGGTGTCTCCGCCTCGGGTCCCGCACCGGGGGTCGGTCCCTGGCTAGTCGCCAGCCTGGTCTGGGGCATCGGCCTGTCGCTCGGCTCAACCACCGGCTATGCCATCAACCCGGCGCGTGACCTGGGTCCGAGGCTTATGCATTTCTTACTGCCTATTGCCGGCAAGGGGCCTTCGAACTGGCGGTATGCGCCCGTCCCCATCATCGGCGACCTGGTCGGGGCAGCCCTCGCTGGGCTGCTGCTGCGCTTTGCGCACCTGTGAATAGAGAAGAGCTATTCAACATTTCCGGAATTCCTCCGCAGGTAAGCCGCAAATTTACGCATATTGGAGTATGCGCAAAACGTTGCCTTCCGCCATCGCAGATGTGACAATGACCATGTTTCCCGGCTCACCCGCACGGCACGGCTCTGACCTGACCCAGACATGAAACTCTGCCCCATCTGCGCAACGTCGTATCCAGCTGACCACCGCACCTGCCCCACGCATGGGACGGTGCTCGTGGATACGGCCGAGTTTGCGCCGGGAACCATTGTCAGGGATTGTTACCGCATCGAGCGCACCATCGGCAAAGGGGGCATGGGCACTGTTTACCTGGCCGAACACACGCTCATGGGCGAGCCGCGCGCGCTCAAGTTCCTGTCGAGCGCCCTTGCCTCCAACCCCACCTTCGTACAGCGCTTTCTGCAGGAAGCACGCGCCGCGAGTAAACTTCGCCATCCTAATATCGCTGCGACTCTGGAGCTGGGCCAGTCCGAAGACGGTAGCTTTTATATCTCCATGGAATACATAGACGGCCCGAGCCTGCGCGCCCTGATCCTTCAATCCCCCGAGGGACTGCCTCCGGCCCGAGTCTTCAGCATCGTTCGCGGAATTGCCGAAGGACTGGGAGCGGCGCACGCCAAACGCATGGTGCATCGGGACATCAAGCCGGAAAACATCCTGCTGGCCACGGCTCCGGAGGGAGAAGTTCCCAAGGTCGTCGACTTCGGCATCGTAGCCCTCAACGACGGAGTCTCACTCACCCAGACCGGGCGTCCGCTGTTGACTGCCGAGTACGCGGCGCCGGAGCAATGGCGCGGGGCAACCCCTTCATCAGAGTTGGACGGCCGCACCGACCTCTACTCGCTGGGCTGCATGTTCTTCGAGATGCTGACCGGCCAGCTGCCTTTTCATTCCGACAGCTACGAGGGATGGTTCGAGCAGCATGTCTATACCCTGCCTCCGTCGCCCAGCTACATCCGCCCGGAACTGGCTCGCTTTGCAGGCCTCGACGCTCTGGTTCTGCAACTGCTCGCCAAGGATCGCGAACAGCGTCCGGCAAATGTAGATGCCTTTCTCCATGACCTGAATTGCGTAGTTGCCCAGGGCTCAGGTACTAGAAGTCTCTCCAGGGAACCCACGCGCAACGATCTTTTTGTCACCGGCGCGGGCGGGATGTTGCCGGCTGCCGCGAGACAGAGGACGGTATTGGATGTACAGACAGGGCGGCCACCGCACGATTCAGGCTGGCCTTCCAACGCACCAGCGCCTCCCAACGATAATTTCCAGCCTCACAATGCGGCGGCTTACCTCAACAATCCAGAGGCCTATCAGCCTGTTCATCCGAATCCAGCCACACCGGCTTATGCGCAACCGGCCTATGCAGCTCCTGTCTACGTAGCACCGGTCAGCCGCATCGCGCCACGGCCTGCCAAAGCCCCGCTGAATCGAGGTGCCCTGTTTGCAATTCTGGGCATATTCCTGCTTCTCACCCTGGGTGTTGTCGCGGCATTTCTGTGGGTGCGCAACAAACAGAACCTGCAGACGATGCAAACAGAGCAGACAGGACAAACAGATCAGGCCTCCCAGCAGCGCTCCCTGGACACGCAGCCGCCGGCGATCGGCTCCGGCGCAGCGGCTCTTCCAAGCCCAGCGCCCGCGCTGCCCCAGCCCAGCAATCCCAAGGGCGAATCGCGTCTCCAGCCTTCCACCAGGACACCGGCGATGCCTACCGATCCAGTCTCCATCGCCGCCAAAGCCATCGCGCTGTATAACGAAAAGGACTATGCAGCCGCCGGCGCCCTCCTGACCAAGGCCTGCGCCAGCGACCAGGCCGACAGTTGCGACTACCTCGGCCTGATGTATCAACACAAGCTGGGAGTCAGCCAAGATTACGGTCGCGCCGAAGCCTTCTACGACAAGGGCTGCCAGGCAGGCAGCATGGCAGCATGCAGCCACCTTGGCAACCTCTACCTGAATCATCTCGGCGTCAATCAGGACTACGAACGCGCCCTTGCGCTCTACACCCGCGCCTGCAATGGCGACTACGCCGACGCCTGCCAGAATCTAGGCTCGATGTATCAGTTCAAGAAAGGCGTTGCCCAGGACTTTACCCGCGCCGTGTCGCTCTACGGCAAGGCCTGCAACAACGGCAGCATGAACGGCTGCAACAGCCTCGGCGTGCTCTATCAACACAGCCTGGGAGTTCAAGCGGACTTTCCCAAATCTGTGGCACTCTACGCAAAAGCCTGCGAAGCCGGGGTTGCCGATGGATGCAACAACCTCGGCTATATGCATCAGCACGCGATGGGTGTTGAACAGGACTACGCCAAAGCCGCTGCTCTTTACGGCAAAGCCTGCGAGGGCGGAAATGCCTTTGCCTGTAACAATCTCGGCATCATGTATCAGTCCAAACAAGGGGTCGAGCAGGATTACGCGCGTGCTGCCACGTACTATGCCAAAGCCTGCGAGGGCGGCAGTTCGAATGGATGCAGCGACCTGGGAGACCTATACCGCACCGGAAACGGTGTTGCTAAAGACTCCAGCAAGGCGCGCACCTATCTTTCCAAAGGCTGCAGCATGGGCAACCAGTGGGGCTGCGATCGTTTGAAACAGGTGGAGTAAATTCCCTTTCGCACGGACCAGGCCTGCACTTAGTTACAGTGGCGTCCATTCGGCGCAGATACGGTTCGCATAAACTGTCCATGTAATTTCCGATAACTTCAAGAGCCTCCCGTATATTTGTAGGGACAGTAAACGGGGGAGAGACCGGCCATGGATTCTGCGGAGATTACACAACTGCTGCAGCACGCCAGCGAAGGCGACAAAGAGGCATCCGATCGCCTCATCCGTGTGGTGTATTCAGACCTGCATCGCCTCGCATCGCGCTATCTGAGCGGCGAACGCCAAGGCCACATTCTGCAGACCACGGCGTTGGTCAACGAGACTTACTTTCGTCTCTTCGGCGGCGAACCGCTCAAGATGAACAATCGCGCCCATTTCTTCGCCGTCGCCGCCACACAGATGCGCCGTATTCTGGTGGATGACGCGCGCAGCCGCCGCGCCCGTAAGCGGGAGGGCATCCAAATTGAGCTGGACGAAGCCTTCCACATCGCCTCCGGCAAGGATGCCGAGGTGGTGGCTCTCGACGATGCGCTCAATCAGCTTGCCGAGCTCTATCCTGAAAACGCCAAGGTAGTTGAGTTGCGCTTCTTCGGCGGCTACACCAACGAAGAGACCGCAGAGATCGTCGGCGAGAGCGTAGCTAAAGTTCGCCGCGACTGGGAGTTTGCTCGCGCCTGGCTTTACGACAAACTCGCCGTGAGTTAGAAAGCAGCTACTGATTTCCCTGCATATCCTGCTGCCGTGTCGCTGGATTCGCTTCAAGCGTTGCCTTGATCTGCCCCAGCATTTGCAGAACCTCCGGATTCTTGCTCAAATCTTCCGTCGAGGTAAGAGCCTTCAGCGCTGAAATGCAGGTACGTGCCGCCTCGGTTGGATCGTTCAGGCTGGCGTGGTCGGAACTCCACTGCGTCTGAGCTACAGCCAGATATGCCCGGCCCAGCGCAGCCACCGTATCTGGATCGTTGCCCGTGCTCGACTGCGTATCTGCGAAGTAAGTAAGGCTCTGCTGCATCAGTTGTTTCGTCATGGCCTGTGGCGCCAGCTTGCTCTTGAGAATGGCCGGCGTTCTTGTCTCGATCTCTTTGGAAAGATGATTCAGGTCGCGCTGCATCAGCGCGTGTGCCTCCGCTGGCGGCAAGGTGCGATATTGCGTTTCGTGACTCTTGACCACGCCCAGTTCGCCTCGGATCGCATTAAGCTCGCTGCGATAGTTCAATGCCTGCCATGCTGCCACTCCTCCGCCTGCGAGTGAAATGCCGATCAGGATAAGGGCGGCAATTCTCATGCGATGCCGCCTCACTGTCTTGCCGACCAGATACGCCGCGCCATCACCCCGTGCGCTTACCGGAAGACCCTTCTGAAAGCGCTCGATATCTTCTGCAAACGCAGCGGCGCTGGCATAGCGGCGAATCGGCTCCTTACGCAATGCCATCAGCAAAATGCTGTCCAGATCGCCGGCCAACTTCGGACGCATCGCCGCCAGTAAATGGCCTGGGTCGGCCTCCTCGGGCAGAGCTTGCTGGCTGCTGGGCCGGGGAGGGAGCTGATTGGTGATCGTCTCTAGAATCTCTGGGAGGTTCTTGCTGTCCAACTTCAGCGGGCGAACCCCGGTTAGCAATTCGTACAGCACCACGCCCAGCGAGTAGAGATCCGAGGCTGCCGTGACTGTCTTCGATGTAATCTGCTCCGGGCTTGCGTAACCGGCCGTCAGCACCGGCATTCCAGTCGTCGCCTTGCTGTCGAAGCCAACCTTCGAAAAGCCGAGCTTCGAAACGCCAAAGTCGAGCAGCTTCACCTGCCCGTTATGCGTTACGAGAATGTTCGCCGGCTTCAGATCGCGATGCAGCACGTTGTTGTCATGTAGATATTCAACCGCGTCGCAGGTCTGGCGAAATAGATTCAGCCTCTGATCGAGCGTGGCGCGCGTGTTGCGGCAATACTCATCGAGCGGCTGGCCATCGACATAATCCATCACGAAGTATGGCAGTCCGTTGGGCGTGGTGCCACCATCGATGATGCGTGCAATGTTAGGGTGATCCAGGCCGGCCAGGATTTCGCGCTCACGCAGAAAACGCTCCTTCAAGGGATTGGCGCGCAGCTCAGGCCGAATCACCTTTAGAGCAGCGAGACGGCGGTATACCTCATCCGAACGCATGGTCAGATACACCACGCCCATGCCGCCGGAACCCAGTTCGCGCAGCACGCGATACGGACCGATCATCATGCCTTCCTCAAGCGCCGGGCTCTCACGCTTGAAGGCTGGCTCAGCCAAGAAACCCTGCCCGCTGGCATTGGCCGCGCGCAACAGGCGCATCACACTCGACACAACCTCGGCATTGCCCTGGGCGCGTGCTTCTACCCACGCCTGGCGCTCAGACGCGGGCAGTTCGCTGGCAGCATCGAATAGGTCCCGGATGAGTCGCTGTGTACTGTCCGCCATGCAGACATAGCCTCCGTATCGAGCGCAGAGTCTCCCCAAGAGATGAACGCCTTCATTCCTATAGCGAGAGAAGAGCGTAAACCTGCTCAAGAATAAATCTTCACGAGCCGACTGTGTTTACCGCAATTGCAATTGAGAAGTCCAATGAGGAAGACATGCAGGAGAACAATTTCCAGCACTATCTGCTGCCTGAGGCGCTTCGAGGGAAAATGAGAATAATATCCGCATCCCCGCAAGCTCTCTTGACCGCTGGAGTCATCGGCCGGGGCGGCGAGCGGAGCAGAATCGCAGCCAGTTCCGGATGCTGCACAAGTAGCTCGACGATATTTTCACGCGGCGCGGCAAACATCACCGGCGAACTCTCCGAGAGTGCTGCGCAGGCAGGTCTGGAGTCCCGTGCAAGGCGAAGATGCTTCCAGTGGATCGCCTTCGCAGGAAGCTGAATCTCATCGCCGCCAATCGAAATTCCGCCCACTACCAGAATGCTTTTGTCCTGCGGCTTGGACGTGCTAGTCGGCTTAGAAATCTGCCTGTTGTTGGGCATTACAGCGGGATGAGGTTGGTTAGCTGGTTGGCTGTTCGAAACTCCCGGATCGGAAACTGGATTCGGAACTGAGCTCGTAACGGCAACTGGAACCGCTGGGCCTCCTGAGCTTTTGGAAGCTTGTTCCGCCTTGAAGAAGTGCGGCCATTTATGCCGGTACGCGGCATAAGCCAGGAATCCGCAACCGGCCAGAAACAGAATTGCAACCGCAGCCATCAACGGCGCTCTCGTGTTAGCCACTCTTGCTGGGAAGGATTGCAGGACTGGATGATAGCCATCTGGCAGCGTCGTCGCCAGAGTCGTGGCCGGTACTCCCGAAGCGGCAGCGATCCGAATGAATTCAATGCCGATGTTGTCCTGGCCGCCAGCGGCCAGCGATTGATGCAGCAGCGTATCGGCGATAGTTTGCGTACCCAGGCTTGCGTCGGTCACTACGGCGGCAATATCCCCTTCCGCCACATAGCCCCACAGCCCGTCCGAGCACAGAAGCAATGCATCGCCAGCCTGCAAAGGAACTCGATCCAACTCGATCTCCACTTCGAGCCGATGGCCAAGGCTGCGCGTCAGCACTGAAGCGTCGGGATGATTTCGCGCTTCTTCTTCCGTAATCAGATTGCGGCTCAGTAGTGCCTGCACCGCCGAATGATCCGAAGTGACTTTGCTCATCGCTCCGTCGCGAATCAGGTAGGCCCGGCTATCGCCAACATGACCGATCCAGGCTACCGGCTCAGCATCTAATTCCTTCTGGACCAGCGCCACGACGACCGTCGAGCCCATGCGCTGCAGCGATGGATCGCCGGATGAGGCTTTGCCGTAGATCGATGCATTGGTATGCACGCAAGCCTCGCGCAAGGCATCGTCCGCGGGATAATCGGCAGGCCGCGCGGCTAGCTGCGCATGTAACTCCTCCACAACCATGCGCGAAGCAGTCGCCCCACCCTGATATCCGCCAATGCCATCCGCCACAATGAACAGTTCCCCAAGCGGAATCGTGGCACGGCGGACACTGTCCTGATTCTCTTCGCGAATCTTGCCCCGATCGCACGCCTCGCCGAAGCTGATGGTCAGGCTCTGGCGGGCGGAGACTTCGCTCATGCATACCTCGCAGGCAGGACAATTCGCCTGCCTGATCCTATAGCGTGAATCCGGCCGACAGTTGCGCACAACCAGTGTGGAAAACCGTGCGGAGCAATCGACGCCGGAATTTAGTCCAAACAGTGTACGTCACTGGGGATCGCTATCGCGTTTGCGAAGAATGCCCAGGACCGTCAGCACCAGTACCCCCAGCATCCCCAACAGCACGAGGATGGAAGTGCTGAAGCGATGGCGAAAATTCTCGGCCTCAAATCTCTCGCCGTTGATCTCCTTGACTTCGCCGTTGTAAGCCCTGGAAATATGCTTCCCGCCGTCCTGATCCTTCCAGGTAAGCAAGTAGTGCGGGATGGTCGCCTCAGCCACATCGGAACAGAGAATAGGATGTTGCTTTCCGTCAGGGCCCTTAATCGTCGGAGCGTCGACTTCGCCTAGAGAGTCCAGCGGCTCATCTCCAGCCTTGGCGCAAGCCTGCGCGATCAGCCTTGGATCGGCGCCGGCAAGGAGCTTCTGTTCGGGATCACCCATATCTGCCAAATATTCGTAAGCGGGTTCTTTGCCGGTCCGCTTCCAGCCGTCCCGGACTGTCTCAAGCAGCATGTTGGCCTCAAAAGCCCAGCGCGAAGGAACTGCATCCGTTACCCAGCGATACTTGGCGTCAATCTGATAGATAGGCCTCATGCCACCGCCCAGCGCGACGATCGGTAACAGCACAATCGGCAACAGTGCTATGGCGCTTTCCGTAGTGCGCGCAAAAGCCGAGATGCAAAGGCCCAGCCCCGTGCCCACCATCGACGACGTCACCAGCACCAGCAGATCCATCCCAAAACTGCTCTTCAAATGCAGCACCGGGTAGACGATCCCCAACAGCGACAGGCACTGAAAGAGACTCAACGCAAACAGGACCGCCAACTTGGAGAAGACATACGAGCCCAGCTTGAGGGTCACCATCCGCTCCCGCTTGAACACCGTCCACTCGCCGACGATGTCGCGCGCAGCGTTGTTGCAGCCGAACCAGATCGTAGCCAGCACCATCAGAAAATGTACGCCTGCCAATTTCGGCGTAAGTTCCGGAAAGCCATTGACCACCCGCAACGGCTGATACACGAGCGAGATCAACACAGCAAAGATCGGCGCCTGCAGCAGCAGAATCGCCGTCTGGGTCCGGTCGCGCAGTTTGACGATGGTGTTGCGCTTTACCAGCGCAATCCACTGAGTCAGACCAAAATGCCGCGTGGGTTTGTCGGCTCCGGTAGGTCCACTCGCGGCGGGCTGCTTGCCCGAGCGCCCTTCAACAAAATCCCTCTGATAACGGGAGCTTTTGAACAACGGCACCCACTCTTGAGTCCGCCTCTTTGCCACGCCCGAAAGCAGCATCTCCGGCGAAAGCTCCTCCTGCGATGAGCCTGAAAGCGAAGGATTGAAGAACTGAATCGAATCCGGATACGCGGGACCGAAATACACCATCGCCCCGGTCGCATCGCCGGTCTCACGGTTGACCATGATCAGGTCGTCGAACTGCTTATAGATATGCCTGCTCGGCTGGTGAATCGTGGTGATGATCGTCTTGCCTTCTTTAGCAAGATTCTTTAGAAGATCAACGACCGCCTCGGCATCATACGAAGAGAGTCCTGAAGTCGGCTCATCCAGAAACAAGACTGGCGTATCGTTGATCAGCTCCAGCGCAATATTGACGCGCTTGCGCTGTCCTCCGGAGAGCGTCTTCTGCTCCGGCGAGCCAATGCGCGTGTCTTTCTTGTCTTCCACGCCAAGCTGCTTCAGCACCTTGATGATACGTGCGCGAATTTCATCGTCGGTCAGGTCAGTCCGCAACCGCGCAGAGAAATAAAGCGCCTCGCTCACCGTCAGTTGCGCATGAACGATGTCGTCCTGTGGCACATAGCCCAGTTGCTGGCGGAAGCGGTCGTAGTAGTCATAGAGGCTGGCCCCGTTGAAAAGCACTTTGCCTTCAACAGGCTTGGTATACCCGTTCAGAGCCTTGAGCAGCGTAGTCTTGCCCGCGCCAGCAGGTCCCATCAGCGCAACCAGTTCGGAAGGAAACACCGTCATCGAAACCGGCTCGATGAGACGCTTGCCGTTGGGCGCATTCACCACCACTTCCGCAGCTTCGATGGTGAGGTTGCCGTGATATTCGCGTCTTGCGAGCTGGCCGCCTTCCAGCAGTTGAAAGCGATAACTGCCCAGCCCGATCTCCTGCCCCGGCCGGGCCAGAACCTTGCCGCTTACCCGCACTCCGCCAACGAAAGTTCCATTGCGCGAGCCAAGGTCCTCGACAAGAATTCCATCGGTCTCGCGGGTCAGCCGCGCGTGATGCCAGGAGACCATCGGATAGTCGAGCCGTACATCGCTCTGCGGATCGCGGCCCAGCACCATCGAGTTACCGCGAAACTCCACCTTGTCGAAGGCCGCCTCGCCAATCGATATCTTGGTGGGTGTCAGCAACTCACGGGCGGATATCTTGTACGAACCCAGATACACATCGCTGTCCGGCTCCAGCAACGCCCGCTGGATGCGATTGTCCATACGGTCGATCGCGGTGCCGTTACGCGACTTCAGATCCTCAAGAACGGCTTGTCCATTCTCAAAAACGATCCGCGCATGATTCCAGGAAACAATGGGCAGATCGATCTGCTTGTTCGACTCGGGAGCGCGGCCGATGGTGATGACTCTGCCCCTCGGCGTATCCTTCGCATCCGTTGCAAGAACGGTCGCGACGCGTTCCGCAGGCAGCGCGGCGACGTGAATTACCGGCGCAGGCGGCCACGGCATCGGCACATGGCGGCCCAGAGTTATCTGCGCTCCCTGCGATATCGAGACCGCCTGCCCCGCAGGCACGCGTGTTCCGTCCACGTAAATACCGTTGGGCGAGTGCATGTCCTCGACGCGATACTGGCTGCCCTCACGCGTCAAGCGGCAATGGTGCCCGGAGACGGTGGGCTCCACGACCACCAGGTCGCAGTCAGTGGCCCTGCCAATGATCCAGGATTCAACAGGATTCTGTGGGTTGGAAGACATAAAAGAGGTGTCTTGAACTGCCCCAACAATAGCACGGGAACGACGTTTTCAAATATCGACAATCCCAACAATTCCGGCCGCCCTCAATCGAGCTCAAGAAATAGAGTTGAGCAGTTACCCGGCTATCCCACGCTTAACTCATAGGAGAGCTGATGGATAGTTGACAGTTAAGATCTTGAATCCAAGACGCACACCCGTAATCGAACCGCGGCGCTCGTCCTATCGAAGAGTCATGCACTACAATCGACTTCCCAAAGCCGCACGACCTTGGACCGTCCCGAATTTTCCTCAGCATCCCAGGAGAGCACTCGTCGTGACCGCCATCCCCCTCGCCATCCGTTCCACTACTCGTGTATTGACGAGACGCGCATGGTTGAGCAGGGCTGGAATCGGAACCGCGGCCCTCTTTCTGAACCCCTTGCTGGCTGCGACCGGCCTCATCGCCGAAGAGCCTCGTGTTTCAATTCGTTCACGCCTCAGTCTGAGCGATGAAGACGAAATCGCTCTCGGCCGCAGGTTTGCCATCGAGCTGGAAAAAGAGGCACCCCTGCTCTCCAATCCACTCATCGATCAACATCTGAACTCCATGGCGCGTGCGCTGGCCAAGCATAGCCAGCGGCCCAATCTGCCCTACCGTGTGAAGGTCATCGATTCCTCTGACGTAAATGCTTCTTCTCTTCCCGGCGGAACGATCTACGTCAATCGCGGCATGTTGGAAGTGCTGACCAGCGAAGATGAGCTAGCGGCCATTCTCGGCCACGAAATCGGCCACGTTGTCGGCCGCCACGCGATCAATCAACTGATGCTTACTTTTCAGGCCAAAGCGCTGCTCAAGCCCGTTCTCGACAATCTCAATAAGCAGAATGGCCTCGTCGAGAAAATCATTCTTCAACTCGGTGGAGCGGTCGCGCTGCTCGCCAAACTCCATTTCAGCCGCCAGGATGAAGCGCAGGCCGACCTGCTCGGGTTCCATGAAGTCTTGCGCGCCGGTTGGGATCCGCGCGGCTTTGTGAAGATGTTTGCGGCCGTCGAAGCACTTGAGAAAAACAGCGGCGGTGCTCCGATTCCATTTCTTTCGGGCCATCCTCCGACGCCCGAACGCCTTGCCGCAATCCAGCATGAACTAACTCAAGTCACCGTCCCCGAAGACGCCCGAACAGATTCCCTCGACTTCCGCGCCTGTAAGGCTGCACTCAAGCTTTTGCCGCCACCGCCTCGGACTTACCTACCGCAATGAGAGCGCGCAGAAACACAACACGAAAAGAGTCCCGCACAGGGTTACGATGAGATTGCTCATGAACCGCCAACACCATTGGATGTCGCGAGTTCGAAACACAATCGCCGCGTTAGCCTGGTTGGGCCTCTACGCAACTCCTAATGTCTCTCAAACGCCACTTACCGCAGTGCGACTTACAGCAGGCCCCAGCTACAGTAGCGAGAGCAAGTCCGAACCCCAGTTCCCCAACGTCGACATAGCATTCGAACTGAAAGGGCACGATGGAAACCTGATCGCTCCGCGGCCCAGCGACCTCAAGCTCTACTCTCAAGGGCAGGAGATCGGCACAGCTACCTCCATACGCACCTTCGATCAGACCGGCTACGGCGTCATCACCATTCTCGCCCTCGATGCCAGCGGCTCAATGAAGGGAGAGCCGCTCAATGCCATCCATGCCTCCATTATCAGATTTGTGAACCAGGCGCGTCCGCAGGACAAAGTAGCCGTGCTCACCTTTGCCGATCAAACCAAGGTCGATGTCCCCTTCGGCGCCAGCCAGGCCGCGCTTGCGAATGAACTCCAGACCATCAAAGCCCGTGGCAAATTCACCCGCCTTTACAACGGCCTCATAGACGCACTCGCTCTGTTCACCAACAGCCAACCTAAACGAAGGCAGTTACTGGTCATCTCCGACGGGCATGACGAAGGTTCGAATCACACCATCACCGAGGTCATTCTGCGCGCCAAATCGCTGGGCGTAGTTATCGACTCCATCGGACTTACTAACGATCGCGGCCAATATCTCGTCTTCCTGCAACAGCTCTCTCTTGAAACCGGCGGCACCTATCTCCGCGCGCAATCCGCACAGCAGTTGGAAGCCCTCATCGGCCAAGGCATACAAGCCACGCGCGTCACTTCGGTAGCAGCCTTCAGGCTTGAGAATGTTGCGGCCGACGGCAAGCTTTTGTCCACGCAACTGCGCTGGCAGCCCGGCAATCTATCCGCCACAGCATTCATACAAACACCGAAAGGAAAACTCCCTCTTAAACTCATCCCCTACTTCTCCAATCTTTGGATGTGGGGGCTGGTTGGTTGTTTCGTCGCCGGCGTTATTCTGCTTGCTCTCTCCTGGCGCGGTTCCGGGCCGCAACCTGCACCTCCATCGACGGTCGCTGCAAGTTTTTCCGCGTCAGCACCCAGACCTGAGTCCATGACCGCTGCCCCGCAACACTCTGTTGCCTTCTCCCCAATCGCAGACGCGCGAACACCTGCGAACGCCTATCGAAAGCCAGCCATCCGGACGCCTACTCTTGTCGAAGGAGCGCTCAGAACCTACCAGATCCCGGTAACCGAGACGCCGTTCATTTCTAAATTTCCTCGGCCTCAACAACCTACTCAAATGGAGAGCGAAACTCGGCGCAGCAATACCGAATTCGCCGTCTACTTCAATGCGCCCGTGGGCGGTCCATACGCGCGCCTGATCGTGAAGAACGGCAGCCTCGCGGGTCAAGCCATCCCAATTACAACCACCGATTTCACAATCGGCGCCGTCCAGGGAAACAATCTTTTGCTACCCGGCGATACAACCATCTCCGGACAACATGCCCGTCTTCATTGGGAAAACTCGATGCTCCATATCGAAGACAACAACTCCACCAACGGCACCTATCTCAACCGGCTTCGCCTATCTCCCGGCCGCCATCTGCTCAAGCCCGGCGATGAAATCGGCATGGG
>Ga0206981_10018_pt1 | contig 42264 bp, 36 predicted proteins | sample Alteio_BWMinCont_17_FD_153312 | JGI IMG/M metagenome (GOLD analysis project Ga0206981, IMG submission 153312) | Enriched cells from forest soil in Barre Woods Harvard Forest LTER site, Petersham, Massachusetts, United States -... | ecosystem: Environmental > Terrestrial > Soil > Temperate forest >... | reverse complement strand
TTTCGTAAGTGGCAATGGCCCGGGCCTCGTTAAATTGGGAGAACTTCTCATACAAATGGGATCAAGCGGCTATAAGAGCGGATTCCACTTCCATATCCGAGAAGATTTCGATGAAGACAAGAGCGAAATCCTAATTGTGGGCCTCGGCAACTCCATCTAACGCTCATCTGTTTGATATTCCAGACAAGAAAGAAGACATGACGAACGATTCTTTGGAACACCGGCTGTTGATTGCCTGCGCGGTGGCGCGTGAGGCTGGGGCTTTGCAGAAGCGGCGATTTTTGGACCGCGAGGCGATGATCTTCAAGTTCAAGGGGCCGCAGGATTATCTGACGGCTACTGACGGTGAAGTGGAGAAGCTGGTGCGGGAGCGGCTGCTTTCGGCCTTTCCTGGCGATACGTTTCTGGGTGAGGAAGATGGCGGGCAGGTGAGCGACTGCACGTGGGTGGTCGATCCCATTGACGGGACTTCTAACTTTGCTCGGGGGATTCCTTACTTCTGCGTTTCGATTGCGTTTGCGCTGAAGGGCGTGGCTTCGATTGGGGTGATCTATCAGCCGATGTCGGGTGAGTTGTTTGCGGCGGCCAAAGGGATGGGTGCGACGCTCAATGGCGAGCCGATGAAGGTTTCTACGACGGCAAGCCTCGATAAATCACTCGTTGAGGTGGGGCGGGCTGCGCGGCAGCCGCAGGCCGACTATCTGGCCATGCTGGGCAAGGTGATGAGCGCGGGGATGATGATTCGCGGGGCGGGCTCGGGTTCGCTGGCGCTGGCGAATGTGGCTTCGGGGCGCGTGGATGGGCTGTATGAGATTCATATGTATTCGTGGGATGCTCTGGCCGGCGTGGTGCTGGTCGAGGAGGCCGGCGGACGGGTGAATGATTTTCTGGCCGGGGAGGGGCTGCTGAAGGGGAATACGATTTTTGCGGCTGCGCCGGGGATTGCCGAGGCGCTGGCTGAAGTGGTTGGTGTATCGCTGCTTTGAGTGTCAGGGCCGAGCCCACCTTAAACGCTCTATCACCCCAACGACGAAGACCTGTCGTTGGGGACCCCGGGACTGCGTTGAAGGTGGGGCACCCGCATTCGTGGGATTCAATTTAGAAAACTTAGTTAAGTCGGCTAACCAAGGCTTAGAACGCAACGTCTTCTTGCCAGCCTTTTTATTTTCACCTTTCTCCTAGAACATTCCTGAGCGTTCTTCCGTAGTTAACCGTTGGTTCTATAGCGGCGTTGTAGAGATGGATAGAACTCACTTCCGGGGAGGATTTGTGGGCGATCTTGGCGGGGATATCAAACATGCGTTGCACATGTTTATCAAGAATCCTGGCTTCACCATTGCGGTTGTAGCCGCGCTGGCGCTGGGAATCGGAGCCGACACGGCTATTTTTTCTGTCATAAACACGGTGCTGTTGAAGCCGCTTACTTACCCTGAGCCGGACCGGATTGTGCAGTTGCTGTGCACGGGACCGGATGGGGAGGGAGCGTGTGGGTCAGCGACTAAGCTGCATGTGTGGCAGAACCAGACTGCCGTCTTCCAGGATGTGGCTGGATATGACGGTGGCGGGGGAATGAACCTAACCGGAGGCATCCCGGAGCAGGTGCATGGCGAGCATGTTACGGAGCAGTATTTCCGGGTCTTTGGCGCGCCGTTTGTGGTGGGGCGCGGCTTTACTCCCGACGAAGACAAACCGCATGGCGGCAGCGTGGTCGTACTAAGCTATGGGCTGTGGAAGCGCAAGTATGGCGGCGATCCGCAGATGGTGGGCAAGTCGATTTCGATTGCCAACCTGCCTTATACGGTGGTGGGTGTGGTGGGGCCGGATTTCGATACCGATCCTCCTGCTGATCTTTGGATTCCGTATCAGTTCGACCCCAACACCAGCGACCAGGCGCACTACTTTGTGGCGGCTGGGCGGTTGAAGCCGGGCATCACGATTGCGCAGGTGCAGGCGCAGTTGAAGATTGCGGCGCTGGAGTTTAATCGCAAATATCCGGGCATCAACCAGCGCGGGGGCTTCGATGCGCAGTTGCTGAAAGACTCGGTAGTGAGCGATGTGCGCTCGTCGTTGCTGGTGCTGATTGGCGCGGTGAGCTTTGTGCTGCTGATTGCCTGCGCCAACGTGGCCAACCTGTTGATGGTGCGGGCAGCGGGACGGAGCCGGGAGTTTGCCATTCGCGTGGCGTTGGGCGCGGGACGGGCGCGGATCATTCGCCAGTTGCTGACGGAAAGCGTGCTGCTGGCGTTGACCGGGGGCATTCTAGGACTTGTGCTGGGACTGACCGGCGTGCGGGCGCTGCTGGCGGCGAGCCCTGGGGATATTCCGCGCATTGGAGAAAATGGCGCAGGCGTGGGGCTGGACTGGCGCGTGGCCCTGTTCACGATGGGAATTTCGATTGGAACGGGGATTCTCTTTGGACTGATTCCGGCGTTGAGCGCTTCGAAGCCGGATTTGAACAGTGGCATGAAGGAGAGCAGCAAGGGATCAGGGGCGAGTTTCCGGCAGAGCAAGGCGCGTTCGCTGCTGGTGATCAGCGAGGTCTCGCTGGCGCTGGTGCTGCTGGTGGGGGCGTCGCTACTGATTCGGACCTTTATCGCGCTGCGGGCTGTCGACCCTGGCTTCAATTCGCACAATGTACTGACGATGGAGATGGCGCTGAATGGGCCTCGCTTTGAAAAGACGGCGGGGGTTGCGCAGGTGATTCGGGTTGGACGCGAGAGGCTCAACACGCTGCCTGGGGTGGTCAGTGCCTCCGCGACGAACTCGATGCCGCTGGTGGGCGGATTTGGGCTGCCGTTTACTATCGTCGGCAGGCCAAACAACGGACAGCCGGATGGGGCGGGATGGATGGCGGTGTCTCCCGGATACTATGGCGCTTTCAAGATTCCGATTCTGCGCGGGCGCGACTTTACGGACAACGACACCGCCGGGGCGCAGGGCGTGGCCATCATCAACCAGGCCTTTGCCAAGCAGTTCTGGAAGAACGGCGAAAACCCGGTGGGGCAGCAGATCGTTATCGGTCACGGAGTGGGACCGGAGTTTGAGGAGCCGGCGCGGCTGATCGTAGGCGTGGTAGGCGATGTGCGCGATGGCGGACTCAATCGCAATCCCGACCCTAAGATGACCGTGCCGTTGGCGCAGATGACTGACGGGTTGACGGAGTTGAACTCGAAGGTAGCGCCGATCTCGTGGGTGATCCGGACACAGGGCGAGCCGCATCAACTGGCATCCGCTGCGACGGAAGAGTTGCGCAAGGCCAGCGGCGGGCTGCCGGTGGCGCGGATACGGTCGATGGATGAGGTGGTGGTGCGGTCGACGGCGCGGCAGGACTTCAACATGCTGCTGCTGACGATTTTCGGCGGTTCGGCGTTGATTCTGGCGGCGATCGGAATCTATGGGTTGATGGCGTATTCGGTGCAGCAGCGGACGCAGGAGATCGGCATTCGCATGGCCATGGGAGCGGATCGCGCGCGGATTACGAAGATGGTGGTGTGGCAGGGGATGCGGCTTACGCTGGTGGGTGTGGTGATCGGCGTGGGCGCGGCCTTTGGGCTCACCAAGCTAGTGGCCAGCCTGCTCTACGGCGTGAAGCAGTGGGATCCGCTGGTCTTTGTGTCGGTGCCGCTGGTGCTGAGCGCTGTGGCTCTGTTTGCGGTTTGGCTGCCGGCTCTGCGGGCTTCGAAGCTGAATCCGATGGAGGCACTGCGGACGGAGTAAATGGAGGCGCACGGTCATGGCCCGGTATAGAATCGGGAGCCATGACTTGCTCTCGGTTTTTGCGGTTGGCTTTAGTGGCTGTTGCCGGTGTGACGGCAGCGGTGATGAGTGGTTCCGTGCAGGCGGCTACGCCGGAGGAGCAGGCGGTGCTGGCTCCGATCCAGGCGATGTTCGATGGCATGGCCAAGCGCGATGCTGCGGCGATCAAGGAGCCTACGCTGCCGGGCGGCGTAATGGTGCTGATGCGCGACGGCAAGCCTACGCAGATGACCTTTGAGGATTTCGCGGCTCGCGTGGGAAAGCCTGGCAAGGCACAGATTCAGGAGCGCATTCACGACCCGTTGGTGAGGATCGATAACGATCTGGCGATGGTCTGGGCTCCGTTCGAGTTTCTCTCGGACGGCAAGGTGGATCATTGTGGTACGGATCTGTTCAATATTGTGCGCAAAGATGGGAAGTGGCTGATCGCGAGTGTTGCGGATACTGGGCGTAAGGACTGCGCGGCGCAGTGAGGGCCCGGGCCTAAAGGCCATTGATGTAGAAGCTGTTTTCAGGGGCCTGAAGGCCCCTGCTCCCTCCGGAAAAGCATGCTGGCTTCCCGAAGACCACGCTTGATGTTCAAAAAAACGACGACGTGCGTTTAGGTGCCGGTGCGGGCTATGCTTTGGACTTTACTGGAGACTGGGCTGGTGACTCGACTGGGTTGAGATGATGTGTCGGCTTGTTCTTCTGCGTCAATGTGGCTGCCGACGGTGGCTGCGGCTTCGGCGAGAACGCGGTGATGCAGGGTGAAGAGAGCCAGTTCCAGGCGGTCGCTGACGCCGGTCTTGTCATAGATGGAGCGCAGATAGTTTTTGATGACCTGCTCGGTGGTCTTGAGTCGGAGGGCGATTTCGCGATTCTTACAGCCTTGGACGATGAGCGCAACGATGCGCATCTCTTTGGGAGTGAGCCGGTCGCGGACGCGGGTGCCCACCATATCTTCTTCGGGAATCTCGGCGAGCATGGCCTGGAGGGGTTGCCAGATTTCGCCGGCGGCGACCCGGCGCACGCACTCCACCAGCGCGGAACCGGTCGTATTGCGAAAGATTACGCCGTGAAAACCCTGCTGCATGTAGGGCGAGGGCAGCTCATTGTTTTCGGCGATGACGATGCCTCGGCTTCCCATGGTTTCGAGGATAGTGCGCAACCGCGCCAGTTCCGGCTTAAGGGCGGAGGCAAAAATCAGCACCGCCCCCGGAAAGGTGGTGACGGCGTGCATCATGCGCTCCGCATCGGAGCATTGCGCGATAATGCGCAGATCTTCATCCAGGGCGAGCACTTTGGCCGTGCCGGCCCGGAAAATTGCCTGTGAATCTGCAAGTATGACTTTACTCATTGGCCCCGATCGCCTCCCTGAGAATCGCTCGGAAAGTAGTTGAGCACTGGAAACGAACCCCCCGGTTACGATTCCGCGCCTGTTTGTGCCTGCTTTTTCTATATCGGCAACAAACGCAACTACTTTGAACTGATTCGTTTCGCAACACCGGGGAAAAGGTTACATGCCTTTAGTAAGCCCTGGTGATGGGTCTAACGCCCGTTCGTAATCAGAGTGGTCGATTCCAGAGTACAGCTATGCCGTTCATTGCGCCACCGGTAATGAAGTTTTTTTACTTCTTCCGGGAAAATTGCACATCGCAAAATGGGATAAATGCGGCTGGAGCGATGACCGGATACACTGGAAACCAGGCGTTGGAACGACTATGACGAGACCTATTCTGCTTGCGGTAGACGACGATATCAGTGTGCTTGAGGCGGTGGTGCAGGATTTGCGCCGCCAATATGGCTCGACATACCGGGTGGTGCGCGCGGGGAGCGGCCAGGCAGCCCTGGACACCCTGAAGCAGTTGAAGGCGCGCGAAGAGGATATCGCGCTGCTGCTCAGCGACCAGCGGATGCCGGGGATGACGGGCGTGGAGTTTCTCCAGGCGGCTCAGGCCATCTATCCGGAAGCGCGGCGGGTGCTGCTGACAGCGTATGCGGACACCGAGGCTGCGATCCGGGCGATCAATACGGCGCGGATTCACTACTATCTGACCAAGCCGTGGGATCCGCCGGAGGAAAAGCTCTATCCGGTGCTGGACGACCTGCTGGAAGACTGGAATGCCGGATACCAGCCGAAGTTCGACGGACTGCGGGTAATCGGGCATCGCTGGTCGCTCAAGGACCATCAACTGCGCAGTTTTCTCTCGCGCAATCATGTGCCCTACCGTTGGCTGGACGCTGCGGCCAGCGACGAGGCGCAGCAGTTGTTGAAAGAGCGCGGCCTGGATCCGAATGTGCTGCCAGTGGTGCTGTTTGCCGATGGCAGTTCGCTGGTGGATGTGGCCAAGGATGTGCTGGCGGCGCGCGTTGGGTTGCGGACGCAGGCGGCGCAGGATTTCTACGACATCATTGTCATCGGAGCTGGGCCGGCGGGGCTGGCTGCGGCGGTTTATGGCGCGTCGGAGGGGCTGAAGACGCTGGTGATCGAGCCGGTGGCTCCCGGCGGACAGGCGGGATCTTCATCGCGGATTGAGAACTATCTTGGCTTCCCCTCGGGCATCAGTGGTGCGGACCTGGGGCGGCGGGCGCATATGCAGGGGGTGCGCTTCGGTGCGGAGTTCCTGACCCAGCGCGCGGTGAGCATGCGCATCGAGGGACAGTACCGGTTTGTGGTACTAGCGGATGGGCGCGAGGTTTCAAGCCACGTCCTGCTGCTTTCGACGGGCGTGCAGTACAAGCGCCTGGATATTCCTGGTGCGGAAGAACTTACTGGGCGAGGTGTCTACTATGGCGCGGCGCTGGTGGAGGCCGCGGCCTGCAAGGATGAGGAAGTTTACGTGGTGGGCGGGGCCAATTCTGCAGGACAGGCGGCGCTGCACTTTGCCAAATTTGCCTGCAAGGTGACTATGCTGGTCCGGGCGAGCGGTTTAGAGGCCAGTATGTCGAAATATTTGATAGACGAGATCGAGCGTACGTCCAATATTGTTGTGGAGCCCAATACACAGGTCATGGCGGCGCAGGGAACGGACCACCTGGAAACGCTGTGTATTCGCGGGCCCGAGGGCACCAGCGAGCGCACCGCAGCTTCGTTGTTTGTGTTTATCGGAGCTGTTCCGGGTACTGAGTGGCTGCCGGACTCGATTTTGCGGGACGACAAGGGGTTTGTTTTGGCCGGGCCTGATTTGCAGACCCCGGAGATGAAGGCTTCAGGGAAGTTTGCCAAGATGTGGAAGCAGGACCGAGACCCTTATCTGCTCGAAACCAGCGTACCGGGGGTGTTTGTGGCTGGAGACGTACGGCATGGATCGGTAAAGCGTGCGGCTTCAGCGGTAGGGGAAGGCTCGATTGCGGTCCAGTTTGCGCATCAATACCTGGCCAGTTTCTGATTTGAAGGGTCGAATGGGGCGGTTGAAGGGGTAAATATGGCGGTTGAACGAAAGTGGGATAGAAGAAACGCATCGTATTGCGGCACGCTACATCCATAAATAAGGCATGACGCAAATATGCCCAGGAGAGACTGGCCGGAAGATTGGCGTGAACACGGAAATATGGACAACGGGAAACAATACACGACCGAGCAGGTCTCACTGGATGCCTACGCAGAGCAGTTGGCTGCTACCTTTCCCTCAGCCGATTTGACACCGGACCAGCTATACGGCCTGGGTGAAGCGGAGTTGCTGCGGATTCCTGCCGGCGTGACGTTTTTCGAACCCACGGATACTACGCGCGCCTTCTGGATATTGCTGGAAGGCGAAGTGCTGGTCGACAAAGTGGAGCCGGATGGCACCCGGATGCGGGTGAACACGGCCCGGGCGGGCGACTCCTTCGGCGAGGTGATTTTGCTCTCCGGGAAGTCCCCGTCGATGTCTATGGTGGCTTCACAGCCTTCGATAGGGCTGCGGCTGAACGAGAGTACTTTCTGGCACCTGATGTCCTGCTGCACGCCGGTGCGAAAAGTGGTGCTGGCGAACATGGTGCAGCGCCTTCATGCGCACATTGCGGAGGCAGCGCACCGGGAGAAGCTGATCTCACTGGGCACGCTGGCGGCCGGACTGATGCATGAATTGCACAATCCCGGATCGGCGGCTAAACGGGCGGCTTCTCAATTAAGGACAAACCTGCTGCGATTGCAGGAACTAAGCCTGCGGTCGACCTCCAAGTCCAAGACAGCGGAGCAACTGCAGTGCATGCACGACTTGCTGGAGCAGGCGGTCAACAGCTGCCATGCCCCGGCGCTGAGCAGTCTAGATCAGGCAGATGCGGAAGAGGCGATGTCTGAGTGGCTGCAGGCTGCCGGCGTAGAAAACGCATACTCAATTGGCCCGGCGCTGGTGACGATCGGCTTTGCACAGAACGAATTGGACTGCGCCAAAGCTGCTTTCGCATCGGACACTTTCTCGGACATGCTGAACTGGCTGGAGGCGCTGGTGTCGAGCGTGAGCCTGGTGTGCTCGATCGAGGAGAGCGTCGGACGAGTCTCGGAATTGGTGATGGCGGTAAAGAAATTCGCTTACGACGACCGGTGCACGCTGCGCGAAGTGGATGTGCATGACAGCATCCAGAGCACGCTGACGATTCTGGCCCACAAGATGCGCCAACGGCAGATCACGGTCTCCAAGCATTTTGACGCCGAACAACCCAATCTGCACACCACCGGCGTGGCCATCAGCCAGGTGTGGACGAATCTGATCGACAACGCTATCGATGCCTCTCCTGAGGGCGGCGAGATCGAAGTGCGTACCTGGGCGGAGCCGGGCTTCCTGGTGGTGAGCGTCGGCGACCACGGCGGCGGCATTCCCGAAGAAATGCGGGAGCGGATCTTCGACCCCTTCTACACCACCAAGCCGGTGGGCAAAGGAACGGGGCTCGGCCTGGAGATCGTGAAACGCATCGTGACCCAGGCCTTTGGCGGCCGCGTCGAGGTGAATTCGAAGCCCGGTTCAACGCAGTTTATTGTGCGTCTGCCGCGGCAAAATGGCAATGTTGCCGCCTGACAGCCTCTGAAGTTTGAATCAGTTTAAGTCTGCATAGATGGCTCGTCATTGCGGGCCACGATCCCCTCTATTCCCGTTTCATCCCACCTTCCCGTTTTTGCATTCCGCCGCTCTTTCCCTGACCGATCTTCGCGCATCACTGCGTCTGACAGACGGCGTGAAGTTACTTCTGTGATTGCCGATAGACCCCGCATGTAGCTTTGTGGGGCAGCGACGGATGACAGAAGAGGAAGAGAAGCTGGCGGAGCTCCTGGCAATGGCGCTCGACGCGATGGAAGAAGGCATTGCGGTGCTGGAAGGCGAGTCGCGGGTGTTGTTTTGGAATCCGGCAGCGGCAGCGATGACCGGATATCGAGGAGCCGATCTGTTGGCGCGGCCTTTGCCCAATGACTTCTACACCCTGGACCGGGGGCGTAGTACCGCTCAGGACGGGACAGGGCAGACGACGGGCTGGACGGATCGGCCAGTATTGGTCCTCCTGAGGCACTGCGAGGGGCATGTGCTGCCGGCGATGCTGCGGCGGACACCTCTGCGCAATGCGCTGGGCAGACGTGTCGGAACGCTGCTGCGTTTTCATCCCGTGGAGACGGTGGACGCCTTGCCGCGCGGGGATATGGATGAGGGCGACGGCCAGCATGTCGAGCACAGCCAGGCAGAGATGGAAGACCGGCTCGATGAAGCATGGCAGGAATGGACCACCTGCCAGGTGCCCTTTGGCCTGTTGTGGATCACAGTCGACCAGGCTGCCATGCTGCGCAAGACTCACGGCAGCGATGCTTCCGAGGCCATGCTGGCCATCGTAGAGCGGACGCTGCTGCACGCGTTGCGGCCAACGGAGATTCTGGGCCGCTGGGGTTCGAATGAGTTTCTCGTCCTGTGCCACGAACGGACGCCGGAGATGCTGATGCTTCATGCGCGTCACGTCGTGGAGCTGGCCCGCACTGCGGATTTCCGCTGGTGGGGCGACCAGGTCAGCCTCACGGTGAGCATCGGCGCGGCCCAGGCCAGACCGGCTCAAAAGCAGGATGAAAAGCTCGCCGACCTGCTGAAGCGAGCGCAGAGAGCGATGCAGGCGAGTCAGACGGCTGGGGGAAATGAGGTTGTCCTTAGCGATGTTGTCCTTCAAGAGAAGAATTTTCCAGACAACGGGGGTCTTGAATGTTCGCAATTATAGGCATTGTGGTGGTCTTCGGAGCCATCGTAGCCGGATACCTGATGGAGAAAGGCAGCCTGCTGGTGCTGTTGCAGCCGGCGGAGCTGATCATCATTGGCGGCGCGGCGCTGGGAACGATTTTCATCGCCAACCCCATGCACATTATCAAGGCCATGACGGGCGGATTCATGGGTGTGCTCAAGCCTCCGGCATTTGACAAGAAGCGCTACCTGAGCACGCTGAAGATGATGTTCGAATTTCTGAACAAGGTGCGCAAGGAGGGGTTGCTGTCGGTGGAGAACGATGTCGAGCGGCCCAAGGATTCGCTCATCTTCAAGAAGTACCCAGAGTTTCTCAAAGATCATCATGTTTGCGATTTTGTCTGCGACACATTGCGCATGGCCATTACCGGCGGCGTGGATCCCTTTGACATGGACCAGATGATGGAGCGGGATATGGAGGTGCACCATCACGGGGCGGTCGCGCCGATCTCCGCGCTGACCACGGTGGCGGATGCGCTACCTGGCCTGGGGATCGTGGCTGCGGTGCTGGGGGTGGTGATCACCATGGGCGCGATCGGCGGGCCTCCGGAAGAGGTAGGCCGCAAGGTTGCGGCTGCGCTGGTGGGCACTTTTCTGGGCATTCTGCTGTGCTACGGGCTGGTGGGCCCTCTGAGCTCGAATATGGGCAAAGGCGCGGAGGCATACAACGAATACCTGCAGGTGCTGCGCGTTCTGATGCTCTCCTTTCTCAAGGGCAATGCACCCATGATTGCGGTCGAGATCGCACGGCGGGCGATTCCGGCGCACGTGCGGCCGACATTTGTGGAGATGGAAAAGGCCTGCAAGGGTAGCGGAGCCAGCGTTGTCGGCACAGCCGCCGCGGCATAAGGAGGCGGACCTATGGCCATCAAACGACCGATCATCATCATTAAGAAAAAGGTGGGCCACGGCGGCCACCACGGCGGTGCCTGGAAGGTGGCCTATGCCGACTTTGTGACGGCGATGATGGCGCTGTTTATCGTGCTATGGCTGCTGAACTCCAGCGTGAAGGTGAAGAAGGCGGTAGCTGGGTACTTCAACGATCCGCGCAGCGAGCATAAGGAAACCGGATCGGACAAGGTTGGCAATGACGACAGCATTTCCATCGACAAGGAAAGCGTACAGAAGCTGAAGGAGCAGATTCAGAAGGCCATCCAAAGCCAGCCGGATCTGGAGAAGCTGGCCAAGCAGATCGAGATCACGATTACGCCTGAAGGCCTGCGCATTGAGCTGATCGAAGACAAGAGCGGGACGTTCTTCCAGAGCGGGAGCGCGAAGTTAAGCGAAACCGGGCAGGAACTGCTTGGCATGCTGGCAGGGCAACTGAAGCCTCTACCTAACCATTTGCTGCTGGAAGGGCACACCGATGCGCAACCTTACTCGACCGACAATGGCTATACGAATTGGGAGCTTTCGGCGGACCGGGCTAATTCAGCGCGGCGGCTGCTGCAGCAAGATGGCGTGGGCACGAGCCAGATTTCGCAGGTGCGTGGGTATGCGGACCAATTGCTGCGGGTGAAGAACGATCCGCTGGACCCGACAAACCGGCGGATTTCGCTGATCGTGCAGTGGGTGGAGGTGCCGGCCCCGGCTGGCGTCGCTGAAGGTGGAAAGGAAGGCGAGGCCAAGGAGCCGGCGAAGGCTGCATCGCCAGCGCCAGAAAAGCCTGGCGCGAGTAAGCCGGCGGCGACTACCCCCAAGCCTTCGGCGGCAACTGCGGCATCTTCGGGACCTGTGCCGGACAAGGCGGGGCTGTTGGACAAACTCAAGAAAATGCTGCCGGGGGACAAGTCGACGAAGAAGTGAACCCTATCTCCAAAATTGACCTCAGCAGCAGCGGTAGGGTGCGGCGGGTTCGAGTGAGACTTTGCCTGGCTCTTCGCTGAGCGGTTGTAAGGATGGTGGAGGGACGCCGCGCAGGGTTTTGAGGCAGCGCACCAGTGCGAGGCCGACGATGGCGATGGCTCCCGCGATGAAGATGACCATGAGGCTGGTTTCGATCCAGCCTTGCAGTTCTGTGCCGGGATGTTGAGACATGGGCCAGAAGAAATTCTGGATGGAAAGCGTACCGGCGGAGACCGTGGTTACGAGGACGAAGAGCGCCGGGATCAACGTACACCAGGCGTAGACGGCTTTCTTGTGATTTACAAGGTACGTGGTCATGGTGGCCAGGGCGATCGAGGCCAGTAGCTGGTTGGCGGTGCCAAAGAGCGGCCAGATGGTGGCGATGGTGCCGCCCCAGATGAGGTAGCCCCAGCTTACGACAATGATTGCTGTGGCGAGCAGATTGGACGGCAGCCAGTTAGAGCGGCCGAGCGGTTTGTATATCTTCCCCATCACCTCCTGCATAACGTAGCGGGCTACGCGCGTGCCGGCGTCGATGGTGGTGAGGATGAAGAGCGCTTCGAACATGATGGCGTAGTGATACCAGTAGCCGGTGAGGGCTTTCATGCCGGGGAGGCCGCGGAAGATCTGGGCCATGCCGATGGCGAGGGAGACGGCGCCGCCGGTGCGGCCTGCGAGCTGTTCGCCGACTTCGCGCGAGAATTCAGGCAGGTTGACGGCGTGCATCCCGAGATGCGCGAAGAGCGCGGGCGGAACGTTGATGGCGAAGTAGTCGCCGGGGGCCATGGAGCAGGCCGCGATGAGCGCGAGAACGCCAACCAGTGACTCTGCGAGCATCGCTCCGTAACCGATGAAGCGGGCGTCGGTTTCTTTGCTGATGAGCTTGGGCGTGGTGCCGGAGGCGACCAGGGAGTGGAAGCCGGAGATGGCTCCGCAGGCGATGGTGACGAAGAGGAATGGGAAGAGCTTGCCGGGAATGACCGGGCCGCCGCCGTGAATGTAGGACGTGAAGGCCGGGAATTGCAGGTTGGGATGGACGACGAGGACGCCAATGATGAGCGCGGCCAGTGTGCCGAGCTTGACGTATGTGGACAGGTAATCGCGCGGTTCGAGCAAGAGCCAGACGGGCAGGACTGACGCGAGGAATCCGTAGGCGCAGAGCAGTAAAACAATCTCATGTCCGTTGAAGACCAGCAGATGTGCGAAAGCTGAACCGGCGACCCAATGGCCACCGATGAGCGCGGCGATGATGGCGGCCACGCCGAAGATTGACGGGCCGACGACTTTGACCTTGCCGCTGCTACCGCGGAACATCCAAACGCCCATGACCATGGCGATGGGGATGGTCATGCCGATGGTGAAGATGCCCCACGGGCTTTGGCTGAGAGCGTTGACGACGATGATGGCCAGGCCGGCCATGGCAACGATCAAGATCAACAACACGGCGATCATGGCCAACAGGCCGGTGACCGGGCCGACTTCGCGCTGCACGATATACGGCAGAGATTTGCCGTCGTGACGCAGCGAACCGATGAGCACGGTCATGTCCTGGACGCATCCGGCTAAGACTGCTCCGGCGACCAGCCAGATGAGACCAGGGGCGAAGCCGAACTGCGCGGCTAGCGTGGGGCCGACGAGCGGGCCTGCTCCGGCGATGGCCGCGAAGTGATGGCCGAAGACGACCCACTTGGGCGAAGGGACGTAGTTGTGTCCGTCTTTGAAGCGCAGAGCGGGGGTGAGGTTGCGATCGTCCAGCATGAAGGCGCGGGTGGCCAGCAGCGCGCTGTAGTAGCGGTAGGCGACGGTGAAGATGCCGAGGACGATTAGGAGCAGGGGAAGAGTATTCACAGGAGGAGTACTACCTCGGCAAGGGTCATGTGCATGAAGTGGAGTATATCAATGGGTATAGAAGTGAGGCTCGCCTCAGGTTCAAAGCTAATTCCAATTTCATGGAACGGCCAGATTTAGCTTATGTAGTATCGCCGCCATAAGAATCTGGTTCCGGACACAGATAAGAGGGCGACACCGAGAATAGAAGATGCCCCGCACCACCACCGCAGGAAATAACTCTCAAACATGGTCCCTTCGTAAAAATCCGGATGGACCTCTACCTTGAGATGCGGGTCTGTCGCACTCAACGCACGCCCATCCTCCAAAAAATTGATATCCAACACATACGGTAAACCCCTTTGACTTTCGAAATTTCCTATCTCGCGCGCGATTGTTTCCTGAGCCCAACCGCCGCCTTGGTCGGTGTCACTCGATCCCATCGCAACCATCCTGCCACCACTCATCAGAGCCCAATTTGCCTTGACAACTGAGGGCTGATTGCAGCCTTTCACCATTGTTTCCATACCCAGCAAGCAATTCAATGTATCAAATGGAATATGCTTCTTTGCTTCTATCTCGATGGTGTAATGTCGACTCAAATTGACTTTGAATTCATGGGTAAGCACATGCCCTGGGGTGATCGCGATGGGTATGTCAATCGGCTTGCAAATCCGTGTCTGCAGCCAAACATCCCAACCGGCAAACACACCAATGCTCAAGACAAGCACCGCGGCTCCGGACCAGGTTAGCTTTGAAAATCGCATATCGCTGCAAGCATATCTGAAAGGGTGTCGCTATGCGGATACCCACATTGAATATCTGACTTAGACGCTTTCATCAAGCGACGGTGGCGAGTCCTTTTTGCGCGACCAGAGAAAGCAGTTTGAGCGATGCGCCTTGTGGGCGTTTTTCGCCGCGCTCCCACTGGCTCACCAAGCCTGTGGTCACATTTAGATAGCGTGCAAACACAGCCTGGCTGGCCCCTTCGCGCAGGCGAAGCGCGCGGATTTCTTCGGGAGCGAGGGGTTGCACGGGGGTCAGGCAGAGTTCGTCGAACTCGCGCAGAGTTTGTTTATCCATGACTCCAGCGGAGTTCAGGCTCTCGGCCGTCTCGTGAATCGAGGCCATCAGGCTGCTACGGTATTGCTTCACTTTTGCCATCGCATTTCACCTCCATGAGCGTTTCCGATGTCACTGCGGCTTGCAACTCTTCTTCCCGATAGGCCAGTAAGTTAAAGGCCAGTTTCTTGAGCGCGGCCAGTTCATCTGGACGAATGTTGTCAACTTCGTTCTTCGCAAATCCGTGTACAAAGAAAGCCCGTTCTCCGGCCTTGAAGAGAATCATCGTGCGAAAGCCACCCGACTTGCCAGAGCCTTTACGCGCGATACGTTGCTTGATCACTCCACCGCCAAGATCAGCGTCTATCAGGCCGCGATCCGCGTCTGCAATTGTCCGGCAAAGGTCAATGTCTGAGATTCCGCTCTTGCGGGCAAAGCGCGCGAACGGTTTGTTCTTAAAGATGCGCATTGACCCTTTACAACCCTTCGCGTGCCGATTCAAGTATAACACTTAGTGCTATACTTGAATCGGTCGAGGACTTGATTTTAGACATTCGATTCTATCCAGCTCGACGTGAATCAAATGCTGTAGCAGCTGCATCCATCGTTTATGACCTTATATTCGCACTTGTTTTCTCCTCTTCAGGTTGGTGAATTGCAGCTTGCTCACCGTGTAGTGCTGGCTCCTTTGACTCGTATGCGGTCTACGCAGCCGGGTGATGTGCCCAATGCTTTGAATGCGGCTTACTATGGCCAGCGCGCTTCCAAAGGCGGGTTGCTGATTACGGAGGCTACGCAGATCTCGCGGCAGGGCAAGGGCTATCCTGCAGCGCCGGGGATTCATTCTGCCGCGCAGGTGGAGGGGTGGAAGCTGGTGACGGAGGCGGTTCATGCCAAGGGCGGATTGATCTTCCTGCAGCTATGGCATGTGGGCCGCATCAGCCACAGTTCCCTGCATCCTGAGACGGGGCTGCCGGTGTCGGCTTCGGCGATCGCTCCTGCTGACGGCAAGATGGCTTTTACGGCTGAATTCAAACAGGTGCCCTTCGAAACGCCGCGCGCGCTGGAGTTGGATGAGCTGCCGGGCATTGTGGCGGACTACAAACGCGCGGCGGAAAACGCAAAGGCTGCCGGATTCGATGGCGTTGAGATTCACAGCGCCAATGGCTATCTGCTGGATCAATTTCTGGAAGACAAGACTAATCATCGTACCGATGCCTATGGCGGATCGATTGAGAACCGCGCGCGGCTGTTGCTTGAGGTCGTGGATGCAGTCGCCGGTGTGTGGGGTAAAGGACGAGTCGGTGTACGGCTCTCGCCCTTTGGAACGTTTTCGGATATGGGCGACTCCGATCCGGAGACGCATTTCAGCTATGTGCTGGAACAGCTTTCACAGCGCGGCATCGCCTACGCGCATCTTGTCGAACCGCGGGTGGGCAGCGCGGGCAGCGGCGATCCGATCGACGATTCAAAGCCGCGTACTTCGCATATCTTTCGCAAGGCTTTCAAAGGCGTACTGATCTCGGCGGGTGGATATACGGCGGCGGCAGCGGATGAAACGGTTGCCGATGGATATGCCGATGCTGTGGCCTTCGGGCGGCTGTTCATCGCCAATCCCGATCTGCCGGAGCGCTTCCGTGCAGACGCGCCGCTCAATACGCCTGACCGGCGCACATTCTATGGTGGAACGGAGACCGGCTACACGGACTATCCGGCGCTCGATCGCGTAGAAACGACTGCAGTCTAAGATGAGCACTTCAAAAAAGGCAGCAATTCCCTGGAGGGAATTGGCTGCCGAAGATATTCAAGTGAAATCGGGGAGATGAAGGCAGGTAAGTTACCCAGCTACTTACTTGCAGATGGGAATACGGGGTTCATGATCAACAGGGGAACCGACGCGGTTTCCTGGGCACTGAAGGGGACGATCGTGCCTACGCCATTGGTGTCGAGGTAGAGGTAAAAATCGGGTGATTTGCTACCGGTCAAGGTGAGCGAGTAAGCTCCGTTTGCTACGGCATAGGTTCCCGAAAACCCTAGATTGTTCAACTGCCCATAGATATTGGAGTGAATATCAGAGCCCCCGGTAAATTTACCTTTGCCGTCAAAGACGATCATGCCATTGAAAGATTGCCCCAGCGGAGAGATAAGCGCAAGAGTGCCAATCGAGTATCTACCCGTAAGGCCACTTAGCTTAAGAGTTGCAGGAGCGGTGATCGCGCTTTTCAGCGTGGCAATGAGCGGAATTCCAGAGCCGGGAACCAGTGCAACCAGATCATTGGAGCCGACCAGATAGCCGCACACAAGGCAGGCATTCGTATTGGGGTCGCGGGACTCAAAGCGTCCCGTGGCGGAGTCGACGGTATAGGGAAAAGCTCCGCCAATCACATCCTGAGCGCTGGCGTTTGTGCCGTCGATAATTGTGAATTTTCCCTGATGGGTCATCGTGCTTACGCCGTCAAAGCGAATTCCACCCAATTCAGAGACCAGGCCCTCCTGGACTGTGATGCGATCGACGCCCTGCGCAACGAAATTGAGATTTCCACTGAAGGAAGCTGCGCTGAAGGGACCGGCAGCCTGCTCCCTGGCCTCGCCAAAGTAGACGGGGGCTGACCCGCTACCGCCTTGAGTAAGGGCGTTATCCTGTGTGATCAACAGAAGATGCTGGCTGGAGAGCGCAACAAATTCGAAGTCAGTAGGAGTTCCCGCCTGATTCAGAGTGATGACTCCGGTGCCCTGATTGGGATCGAAGGTATAACTACCGGTGACTTGCTGCTTGGTGCTGTACTGCTCGGTGAGAGTACCGCCATTCGCCTCGATGTTATCGGCATCGTACAGGCTTCCTGTAACATTTCCATTTCCATCCAGATGCAGCATGGCCACCTCAGCGGATTGCAGAGGTTTGCCGGAGTTGGTATCCAGCTTCGTGCCCTGGAGACCGAGAATGTACGTGCCGTTGAAGGATGCAGCAGACGCTGCCGATCCATCGATGCGATAGAAGGCGCCGGCCGCGGAGGAATCGTATCCGTTTGCCTGAATGATACGGCCGCTGGCGGCAACGCCTGCAACCACGTTGTCAACCTCGAAGCAAAGGGTGGCCACCTGATGAATGGTGGGGTTGACCGATGAGGTCTCGAGGAGTGCTGCGCTGCCATGATAACCGCTGCCCAGGCGATAGTTGCCCACGAAGCTCCATTCGGCGGGCGATGCGGAGGACGAGCCATTGAAGAATGTCTTGCCTGCGATCTTGGAGATTCCATCGGTGGTCAGAATACCCGTGACGCCAGCCTGCTGGTTATACAGATTGAAGCCGTAAGTGCCGGTCATCAGACTGCTGGTGTCAATTCCAAGGTTGCCGCAAATCGGTACGCCTGTCAGGGTAAGAAGTCCCAGGCCCTGCACGAAACTATAGTTCGGCGCACTCAGCGATCCGGCATTTCCCCTGAGCCCATATGTAGCCGCCGGACTCGTGACCGTGGCAGTCGTGACGAAAACTGGCGCGCCGGTAATGTTGGCGGTCGACGCGCTTTCCCCATTCACGAAACCTTGCAGGGAATAATCCGTAAAGGTTGGCAGAATTCCGGTGATCGACTGGACGTCGTTAGGCACCACCTTCAGCGGCACCTTGTTTACGAACAGCCTGGTGAAGGTGGCACTGGCGGAACTTCCGGAGATCTGGGCTGTCACGCTGAAGTTACCCACGGCGGTGCCTGATGCGGTTACGGAAGCCTGGCCACTGGCGTCGGTGATCGCGGAAGGCGCACTCAACTGGATGCCTGCACCCGGCGTGAAATTGACCTGGATCCCTGGGACGCCAAGGTTTAGATTGGTCACCTTGACGATGAGCGGCTTGGAGAAGCTCGAAGCATAGGGAGTAGCCTGGGACGATCCGGAAACGACGGCGATAACCGGAAGCCATGACGCATAACATGCGACGGAAGCAACCTGGAGAACCAGGGCAAGAAGACTGAAGCGAAGCGTAAGCTTCAACAGAGATTCAATTGCGGAACGTGATACCTTCATATGGCTCTCCTGATAACTCACCGGGTCAAGGGCGTTGCGAATTTACCGCTGACCTCGAAACTTGTCCGACGGAAACAATGGGCCACTTACCTCTTCGTGCGTTGACAGTAAGTTGACTGAATAAAACCCCGTCAAATCAATGATTCGATCTTGAGTATCCGTTCTAAGCGAGAAGATCGACAGTCCACGTTTCTGTATCTTGGCTACTACTTTTCTTTTTAAGCGGTGGCTCGATGGGAATCCTGAACGGGCTCACAGGTAACGATGGATGCGTGTTACCAGAGCTTCATATATGGGCGCCGCGATGCGTAGAAGCCCCGCGATGACAGGCTTGCGGACGATGCGGTAGACTTCGGTCAGCTTCAGTAATCGTTTTCTCGGAGTGTCTTTCATGCCTCTCGTCGCCGGCGTCGATTTTGGTACCTTGAGTGTTCGCGTCACGCTTGTCCACAGCCAGAAGGGACCGATCGGCACCGCTTCGGCGGAGTATCCGCTGCATCGCCGCCGCGAAGACCCAGACTTTGCGACGCAATCGCACCAGGACCAGATGCAGGCGCTGGTGCGGGCTACACGCGCGGTGCTGGAAGCGACAGGCGTCGCAGGCGAAGGCATTGTGGCTATCGCGCTGGATACGACCGGCTCCAGCGTCATTCCCGTTGGAGAGAACCTCGAGCCGCTGGACGACTATTACCTTTGGTGCGACCATCGCGCGAAATCGGAAGCCGAGGAGATTACCACACGTGCCCATGCTGCGGGTCTCGAAGCGATCGACTGGTGCGGCGGCATCTATTCGCATGAGTGGGGCTTTGCCAAGCTGCTGCACTGGCTGCGGCATAATCCAGACAAGCGCAGCCGTTTTGTAACGGCGCTGGAGCACTGTGATATGGTGGCGGCGACCCTGGCCGGCGTCATCGCAGCTTCAGACGTGAAACGCAGTGTCTGCGCCATGGGCCACAAATGGCTTTGGAATCCGCGCTGGAGAGGGTTTCCGTCGGAGGAGTTCCTGGTCTCGATTGATCCGCTGCTGGCGGGCGTTCGCGCCAAGCTTGATGGGCAATACTTAACCTCGAATAGCATTGCAGGACATCTTTCAGCGCATTGGGCCAAGGAGTTGGGATTGCACGCGGGCATTCCTATTCCTGTCGGCGCCTTCGACGCGCATTGGGATGCGATTGGGTCGCACATTCGCGAGGGCGATGTGGTCAACGTTGTCGGCACATCAACCTGCATCATCGCCATGGCCAAAGAGGCGGAGCTGGTGCCCGGCGTTTGCGGCGTGGTGCCGGGCAGTGTGCATCCCGAGTACACCGGCATTGAAGCGGGACTCTCCGCCACCGGAGACATCTTTGAAGCGATTGCGCGGCGCGCTGGAAGCACAGTGGCCGAGCTTTCCCGTGGCCTTGAAAACTATCGCGCCGGACAGACCGGGCTTCTGCGGCTGAGCTGGGATAACGGCGACCGGACGGTGCTGGTCAATCCTGAACTGGGTGGCGTGACGCTAGGCTGGAACCTGTTGCACACGGCACAGGATGAGCTGTTCGCTGCGATCGAAGGAACGGCATTTCACACGCGCATCATTTTGGAGCGGATGGCCGAACATGGCGTGCGCGTGGATCGCGTCATCAATGCCGGTGGCATTCCGCAGAAGAACGAAGTGCTCAATCAGGTCTATGCGAACGTGCTGAACAAGCCGGTGCTGGTGCCTTCGGGCGTGCCGACCAGCATTGGCTCCGGCATCTTCGCACTGCTGGCTGCCGATGTGTATCCGACCATTGAGGCGGCGCAGGAAGCAGTGTGCCTGCCGCTGCGCACAGTTGAACCGGACGCGGCAGCGGCAGCGGTGTATGAGCGGCTATACCGCCTCTATCGTGACGCCTATTTTGCGTTTGGCACGCGCAATGCTGCGCCGATTGCATTGGGTGGCATACTGCCTGCGCTGCGCAGCATTGCCGCGGAGGCTTCGCGGTTGCCGAGTTCAGAATCGCTATAGCCGGGGCACGGTTGCGAACAACGCGACCAGGCCTTCAGAAAGTGTGGGATGGGTCAGGATCATGTCACGCAGCGCGGTGTAGGGCAGGCCTGCACTCATTGCCAACTGTACCGGAGCCATGATCTCTCCAGCGCCTGTACCGAAGCCAGTGAAGCCCAGGATGCGGTCGTCCTGCGCGCTTACAAGCGCCTTCAGAAAGCCGCGTGTTTCGGAGAGAGTGCGCGTACGCAGCACAGCCGCCATCGGTATCTTCGCCAGCCGGTAGGCAATACCTTGTTGCTTGGCCAGTGTCTCGTTCAACCCAACATGGGCCAGCTCGGGATCGGTAAATACGCAGAATGGAACTTGTCGGTTTGTCGTGACTCGATGCCTTCCTGAGAGGTTCTCGCGGATGACGCGGAAATCGTCGAATGCAATGTGGGTAAAGTGCGGACTGCCGGCACAATCGCCGACCGCATAGACGCCCGGTACGGTGGTTTCGAGGCGCTCGTTCACGCGGATATAGCCGCGCTCATCGGTGGCAATTCCGGCGAGCTCGAGGCCAATCTCTTCGGTGTTGGGCGTTCGTCCCGTCGCTACCATGAGATGCGAGCCTTCGATTGCGATTTCGCCGCTCTCATCGGAGTGATAGACGCTAACGCCTTCGCCTGACTTACCACTTACACGCGATATCCGAGCGCCGGTTAATACTTCTATGCCTTCATCTGCGAAGAGTTGGTTCAGAGCGTCGGAGACGTCGGGATCTTCCTGCCGCGCTAGACGTGTGTTGTGCTCAAGCACAGTCACACGGCTTCCGAAACGCCGCATCGCTTGTGTGAATTCGAGCGCGATGAAGCCGCCGCCGAGAAGGATCAGATGCTCGGGGACGACATCGAGCTCTAGTGCTTCCACATGCGTCAGAGGGTTCGCTTCGGCCAAACCGGGGATTGCCTCTATTCGTGCCCGTGTTCCAGTGCTGATGAAGATTGACTCCCCATGCAGCAGGCGGACTTCGCCGCCGGGCGCAGTCACTTCAAGGAGCTTTGGACCGACAAAGCGGCCGGAACCCATGGCGATCTCCGCTCCACTCTTGTTGAAATTGTCGAGATGCGTCTGCACCAGCCCGACAACCATATCGCGTTTGCGCTGCCGCACTGCTGCCATGTCGACATGTGGGCGCGAAGCGTCTTGTGCGCCTGCTAGCCCAAACTCTGCGCTGCGCTGGAGATAGGAAGCGACCTTTGCGCTGTGGATGATGTTCTTGCTGGGAAGGCAGGCAATGTTAGGGCATGAACCGCCGACATAGCGCCGTTCAATGACAACGGTGTGTTTGCCTGCGCTGGCCAGATGCCAGGCGATGTACTTCCCTGCTTCACCGCTGCCGAGAACGACCACGTCGTACTTTTCGGTATCGACCATCTTCGTATCTCCTGTTCGCATGTCTTCGCAATTTGAAAAATAACTCTGCGCCCTTGCGTTGAATAACGCCCTCGACTCCGGTTCAACTAGTTACTACCAGTCTTTCGAAGCCTAAACCCGAACCGCCAATCCGGCAACCAAAGATTGCAGTTCTCTGTAACGAGCGATGGTGTTCTGCGCGTACTCGCCATAGCGCGGGTGTTCGAGCGTCGCCGAACCGGCAGATGCAAGATCTGATGGCGCGGCCTCGCTTATTTCTTGATGCGTTGAAGCTGCAGGCTCTTGCAGAACAGAGGCGACCAGCCCATCCATTTTCTCCACCAGCTTGCGGCGCAGATCGACGAGATTGGGATCGGTGAGGAAGTCTGCATCCTCCTCCTTATGCAGCACCGCGAGTTCATTCCAGATCAGGGCCACTGCGGTGAGAGCGGCGCGCACGATCTCGTGCGCTGTTTCCATATGCAACTGCCGGTCCAAGCCAAACTCGTACTCCACCGTGTCATTCATGGTGCGAATCGCGGCCATCGTCTTGCCGATGTGATCGCGCAGCGTATCGGTCTGCTGGATCAGTTCTTCACGAGGCGGAGCTGCCAGTTCGGTTCTGAAAAGGTTGGCTTCACTCCGCAGAATCGACGCCAGGGAACGGCGCATCGCGGTGACGGTGCGCACCGGCCACAGGCTGTCGAAGACAAACCACATAACAATCAGCGCCAGCAGGATGCCGATCAGGCGATCGCGTGCAGGGGCGAGTTGGGTGGGCGCATGAAAGTCTTCAAAGGCGACGAGATAGAAGGAAAAGATAATCTGCAAACCGACATAGTTGAACTGCCTGCCGCCTGCGATCCAGGCAGAACAGAAGGCCATGATCGCGATGAGGATGGTCAGCGAGGCGATCGAATCCATCTCCGGAAAGAGGAAGACCATACAGCCGATGCCAATGACGAGGCCGCCGATCAATGCCCCTGCCAGACGGAAGGTGAATCGTTGTTTGATGGCGCCGGTGGTGCTCAACCCCGTAATGAGAACGGTGGTGACGGAGGTTGAAATTCCAGGCCAATCGACGGCGAAATAAAGGATGTAGCAGAGCGTTGCGCAGAGGCTGATCTTGAAGCCGAAGGCCCATGTATTTGTATCCCTGAGCGCGCCGGGAACCAGCAGTGGAACCTTGCTGGTGGGCAGGGCTACCAGTTCCTTGTCGCGTACAGGATCGGGCCGGCTGGGCATCGACGTGATCACATGTAGGATTCCTTCGACACGATCCAGCAGCGTCATCTTCGATTCGGGCCTGAGCGGCATGTAAAACTCGTGCCGAGGAAGGGAGCCCTCAAGCAGCGCGCGACACTCAGATGCGATCTGCGCACATCGCTGTTGTATCTCGGGATCGCTTGCATCTGACTGCTGCAGGGCAAAGGCCGCGGAGACATCCATGAGCTGCGCCAGCATAGGGATGCGGACACGCGTGCCAATGGGCAGCATTCCAAAGTCAAGGTTACGTTCTACGATCATGTTGTAAAGTCGCTGCATGCCGGCCTGGCCTGCTACCGCGAGACGCGCTACTCGGACGCCTGCCTCCTGCAATTGCTGCGGAGCTGCGCCCTGCGCATAGAGCGTGTACATGGCGACCAAAGCACGGTAGCGCATGAGGCGTTCTTCCTGAAGCTGATGGGCGGGATTGCGCGAGCTGAAGAGATACTCCACAAGCACCGAGCATCCGACCGCGGTGCCGGTTGCCGCGAGCAGCCAGAGGGAGGTCGTTACCAGGGCATTGGCTGGCGCATGTCTTTCCCAGAGAGCGATCAGCGTGCAAAAGATGAATCCCCATGTCGAGGCCAGCGCGGGCACCGTGGACGCCACTACGAATGCGCCTGCAAGAAACGAGACGACAGCGACACCGACCACACGCGCCATTGGATCGTTATCGGTAAGCGCAACGAGGCCCAACTCGGTGGCAACCGCCGCCACCAGCGTCAGCAGCGACATGATGCCCGAGCGCACCGAAACCGCTGGACTGTCGCGGCCGACGAGAAAGACAAAGTAGAGTGCGATGGAGGCGAACGGGACCTGCCAGACCAGCAACAGAATCAGCGTGAGAACGGAAGCAAGCGTGATGCGCAAGGCACCGCTCAGGCGTCCGGGCGTTGGCTGCAGATCGAGCCAGATGCGTTCGGCCCATGTTGCGCTGGATGTTGCGGTGGATGTCGCGGTCGCGGTGGCCATCGCGGCTACCTCACGACCGTGACGGCAGTAGACCCGATGCGGAAGAGGACCGGATCGGGATTCTGGATGCGAATGCGCACCGGGAATCTGGATGACAGATGAACCCAGTTGAGGGTGCGATCGATGTCCGGCAGCCCGCCCGATTCTTTGCCATCTTCAGGAAAGACGCCGAAGCCGATGCTGTCGACGATGCCGCTGAATTTTTTGTCGGGATGCTCCATGAGAAAGACATCGACATGCGATCCGATATGAATAGTCTTCAGCTTCGACTCGCGATAGTTGGCGATGACATACCAGGTGCGCGTGTCGATGAGCGTAAACATTGGAGTGCCGGGATGTGCGTATGCGCCTTCGGAGATATTTAGATTGGTGACATAGGCATCGAAGGGAGAGAGCACGCGGCAGCGCTCTAGATCGAGACGCGCGCTGTCGACGCGAGCTGCGCGCGCTGGCCGCTGCGATTCGAGTGTGTCCAGCGTGTCTACTGTATGAATAGCCTGGCCAAGCCTGGCCTGCGACTCCGCAGCGATAGAGTCGGCTTCTTGTTGGCGCAGCACCGCCTGGGCCTGTTGCGCCTGCGCCTGCACCAGCGCGGCTTGCGCCTCATCGTAGTTGCCTTGCGCTACATTGAGCGCCGTCCGAGTCTGGTCTACTTGCTCCACGGTCACGTATTGCTTTTTGAGCAGAGGCTCAATGCGATTGACGTTGTTGGTGGCTAGTTTGAGCTGAGCATCGGCGGCCGTGACAGCGGCTTGTGCGCGGACAACGGTTGCCTTGGCCACGTCTACGCTGCTGCCGGCAGTCTTGATGCCGGTGGTTGAATTGTGCACGCCAGCCTGCGCGGCCTCGACTGCGCTATGCTCGGCGGCGATCCTTCTCTTCTCGTCGATGATCTGCTGCTCCAGTGCATTCTGATCGGCTAGCGCCTGCTGCAATGCGTATTGATAGGGACGCGGATCGATCTCAAACAACAGATCGCCCTTCTTCACATAGGCATTGTCCTTGACCGGCAGAGCAACGAGCAGGCCGCTGACTTCGGGCGCAATGCCGATGAAGTTGGCCCTGACGCTGGCATCGTCGGTGCGCGGGTAGCGATCTGTTTCAAAAATGACGAGCAAGAGCGTGAGCACGGCACCGGCGACAACGCCGATGCCAATCCAGCGGCCTAGCCGTTTGCGTTTTTGAGTTTCGGTGATCTGGTTGGTTGTATCCATGTAGGCTTCCTGTCGCAAGAACTTGATCAGAACAACTTAGCGGAAGAAGATTAGCCACAAGAGGCTGGTAAAGAGGATGACTGTACTGGGATAGAAGAGAGCCAGAGGACCGACCTCTGTCTCCAGCTTGGCGCGCAGCAGAAAATATCGCACGACAAAAGCAAGAACGACAGCGATTGCAATGCAGACCATCCAGACTGGAAAGAAGGAACCGATGATATCGAAGGAGGGCGCTCGTCCGCATCCGCTGAGCAGCAGACTCAAAGCCGCCGGCAGGGACAACGTCAGTAGCGTGTCCAATACTTTTTTATATGGCTTGATCATGATTTCTAACATCATGGCTTTTGACCGTCCTGTGTTTGTGTGGCGGATGGCTGCTTGCGCAGGAGATTTCCAGTTACAAACTCAAGGTTTACTGCCTGTAGAAACAGCTCAGAGCGCGCCGAAACCCCAGAGAGACGCGCCTGCGCAAGTTGCTTTTCCGCGGTGACTACGTCGATGAGATTCTTGACGCCATACTTATACGCATCGAGCGATGCGGAGTAGGAGGCATTGGCGGAGTCGAGAAGCGCTTCAGCTGCCTGCTGCTTGCGCATTGCAGTGCGAAAGCCGATATAGGCCGTCCATACTTCGCGCGTTGCCTGATCTTGTTTCTCACGCATCTCATCGCGGGCGGCGCGGCCTTTGGATTGGGCGATGGCCAGCTCGTTCTTGCGCGCTCCCCCATCGAAGAGACGCCACTCGATGCCCAGGCCCACTGACCAGGTTGGCTCGCTTGCATTGCCGAGTTGGCCGTAGTCGCTGGTGGGCCAGATCGAAGTCTGTGCGCCTGTGGCTGAGAGCGCAATGCGGGGCAGATATTCGGCCTTCGCTGCACGGGCTTCCTGATCTGCCGCTCGTATTTCAGCAGCCTGGGCCGCGAGGTCCGGCCGGTCCTGGATCGCCCGGTCGATCAGGGCTTCTATGGTCATCGTAAGGGCTTGCGGCAGCGAGGTCTTGTCCTGCCGATCGATGATGATGTTGGGCGATGGCTCGGCGCCGATGGCCTCGGTCAGCGCCACGCGAGCAATTTTCTGGTCGCCGTCCGCCGACTCATTGTCGAAGACTGCCTGCGAAGTCTCGGCCCTGGCATTCAACACGTCGGGCAGAGTGGAGCGGCCATTGTTCAACTGAGCTTCGGCGGCATCCTGCGTGGTCTGCGCCGTCTTGAGCGTTTCCTGCGTAGCGGTGAGGCGCTCCTGCGCTGTCTGCAATTTGTAATATGCGGTGGCGACGACGAAGGCAACTTCCTGGTTGGCCCGAATGAAGCTGGCGCCTGCTGCTAGTTTTTCCGCGGTGGCAGCATCGATCGTTGCTTCACGCTTGCCGAAATCGAAGAGGAGATAGTCGAGAGTAAGCTCGGGCTGTATGGCCGGCACTTCGACCATGGTGTATCCGCGCGGGGCCAACGGCTTGGGAAAGGGGCCGATGGTGCGCTGATCGGCAAAGGCGGCAATACCAGAGAGAACCGGATAATAGGCGCTCTTTGCGATGCCCAGCCGTTCCGCGGCCTGCTTGGCGCGTTCCCAAACGATGTGGGTGCGGGGATTGTTGTTCTCCGCAATATCGATGAGCTCGGCAAGCGGATAGGGGTGCGCAGGATCGATCTGGGCGGCTCTATCTGTGGGGACCGCATGAAACGCGCAGTCCTCGGCCGCACTGGGAGTCGACGATATTCCCCCGCATTGCGCGCCGGCTGTAGCTGCCCAACAGAGCAGCGAAAGCGCCGCCACGCTGTGCATCGGGCTCGTCATCAGGCGGAGGCCATCGCGGGTTCTGGTTTTACGATGATGGACGATTGAAGAGCGGAGCGTGGCTGGCAAGACCAGGGCCTCTTTGTCCTGAGTATGGATCCAACATCCAGGGATTCTCTGAATGCCGAACCGTGCAAACACCATCGCAGAATTGATTTGGAAAGGCAAGCGCGATGGTGCTCAGGTTGCGCAGCGGCGAAGCCGGCAAACTGAATCAGGCATGACTGAAGTTTCGATGCAGAATTCGAAATCCACACGCGGATAAGCTTACGAGATACGCGAAAAATAGAATCCATGATACGAATTCAAGCGCAAATCGGGCCGGAAGCGAATGGAGAATGTGCTCTCAGGGCAGGGCCAGTCATCGACCAGCTCATAGCCCAGCTCTTCAACCGATTTGACCCAGTCCGCGTGATTGAAGATGCAGTATGGGCAGATGCAAAAACCGATGTCGTGGATGGTCGCGATGGCTTTGCGATCCCATACCGGAATGCGATTGATAAGCAGCTTCCTGGGAAGCTCGGGCAGCTTCTTGAGTAGGGCCGGAAGCGGCTCTTCGAGGAACTGAAGGGTTCCGCTGCTGAAGAAAATATCGCAGTGACCTGCGTCTTCGAGACGATTGACGAAGCGCAGCGCCTTGCTCTTTTCGCCCTCACGCACGGCCACGCCCTTGCCTGTTTCGGTTACTGCTTCAACGTCGCAGATCACCCACTCCAGCGGCTCGGGCAGAGGATAGTATTTGAGCGCCGTGTAATAGGCCATGCCGATGTTGCCGCCCAGGTCGACGAGGCGCATTCCAGGCTGAAGCAGATTACGCAGATGAAGAAGAATTGGATAGTCCGCGGAGCGAACCCGCGTGGTCGGAACCCGGGAAAAAACTGCTTTGGTTTCTTCCTGGTCGTAGCCGACCCTATTATCGGGCGGAATAGCGGCAAGGGCTGCCGCCCATGACGGATAGATACCGATCCACGGTGTCTTGAAGATGAGCGAAAGGGGCGGACTGGTGATCAGCTTCTGCGTAAATCGATTCATGGTAAAAGGCTTTCCAAAGGCGATTGGTGCAGCTGCCACAATCCAGTGAAGTGCTGAACTCCGGCGTAAAAGACTACAAGGAACAACATTACAGACAACGGGTTATGCGTTCAGTTAAAAGCAAGTGCAATCGAGAAAAGTCGATTCAACCGGCCAACTTGAGCCAAGGCTAACACAGGCCAAAGACGAGTTAGCTCAGGATTGCTCGCGGCTGAAATCCTCCATTACACTTTCATCGCCAGACTCATCGGACCAGCCTTCGCCTCCGGATGCGTCTCCTTCCCCAGGTGCAAGGAATAGGTTCGATTCGAGCTTATGCTGGCGCGTGTAGAGATCGTAATAGCGGCCGCGCATGGCATAGAGTTCCTGGTGGTTGCCGTGTTCGACGACCAAGCCATTCTCGATCACCAAAATCTGGTCGGCGCTGCGAATCGTCGAAAGCCGATGCGCAATGACGAAGGTGGTACGGCCCTCGACGAGGTATTTCAACCCTTCCTGAATGAGGGCTTCCGATTCGGAATCGAGACTGGAAGTAGCTTCATCGAGGATAAGTATTTTGGGGTCGGCAAGGATCGCGCGGGCAATGGAAACACGCTGGCGCTGACCTCCTGAAAGCTTGATGCCGCGTTCGCCGACGATGGTTTGATAGCCTTCGGGAAGGCGGTCAACGAACTCGTCTACGCGAGCAATGCCGGCCGCATGGACGATTTCAGCCTGCGTGGCGTCGGGCCGAGCAAAGGCGATGTTTTCGAGGATGGTGCCCTCGAAGAGAAACGACTCCTGCAGCACGACTCCGAGAGAACTGCGAAATCCTTCCAACTGAAGGGTGGAGAGGTCCTGCCCATCAAGAAGAATCTGGCCCTCGTCCGGCTTGTTGAAGGCACAGACCATGCCGATGATGGTCGATTTGCCCGACCCGGATGATCCGACCAGCGCAGTTACGGTGCCAGGAGGCGCATCGAAGCTGACGCCGTGCAGAACCCGCTTGCCGGTCTCGTAGGCAAACTTCACGTCGTGAAATTCGATATGGCCGCGCACATCCTCGGGATGAATAGCCACAGTGCGCGTGGGATCGTCGTCTTCTTCAAGGACGCTGAGAATCTCGCGTGTGCGGTCGAGACCGGCGATGGCTTCCGATATCTGCGTGCCGATCGAAACAACCTGCGTGACCGGCGAAACCATGTAGGCCAAGAGCATGGTGAAGGTGACGTATTTGCCCAGCGTCATCGTCCCCATAAATATCTCGCGCGTGCCCATGAACATGATCGCGGCGGCGATGAGGCCGATCACTCCGGTCGAGGCCATCGAGGTCAGCGACGTCTTATCGACGGCGCGCATGATGTTGGCGAGCAGTCGATGCGCTCCGGCAGCGAACACTTCGGACTCGCGCGTTTCGGCACGATACGACTTGATGACGCGAACGCCATTGAGCGATTCGGTAAGGCGGCCGGTCACTTCTGCATTGATGGCTCCGCGCTCGCGGGCAATGGGGCGGATGATGCTGAAGACCTTGCGCTGAACCAATGCAAAGCCGCCCATGAACATCAGCGTGACCAGTGTCAGCTTGGCATTGATATACATCAGCGAGACGAAGGCGAAGCTGGCCATCAGCAGGCCTCCGGCAAAGTCGATCAGACCGGTGCCGATGAGGTTGCGAATGCCTTCGACATCGGACATGATGCGCGAAACCAGGCTGCCGGCCCGGTTTGCGTCGGAGAAAGAAACAGGCAGGCGGCTGATGTGCGCCTGTAACTGAATACGCAGGTCGGTGATGAGCAGCCATGATGCTTTGGAGAGCATCTGGGTGATGATGTACGAGGTGATTGCGGTAATGCATGTAGCCACGATGACTGCAGCTACGATGCGGTAGAGAAGGTACCCACGATGCTGCTGGATCACCTGGTCAATGAGGATGGTGGTGGAGTATGGCACAACCAGCGCCGAAAGCCGGCCGATCACCATCAGAATCAGGGCCAGGGCAAGAATCCAGCGGCGGGGCCGGACGATCTCCCAGATGGCGGACGAAGCTTTACCGCCGCGCGCAGTCACTCGACTCACGACTGCCGTTCCTGCCGCGCTCTTACGCGTTTGCTTCATCGTCTGGCTCTGAGATTGAATACTAGGTCTCCCATGGTTGGCACGCAGGATCGCTGTCGGCTTGCGGCCTAACTCTCAAAACGAAGGTACCATGCGGTCCCAGGGGTAAGTATGCCCCTTCTGAGGGATCACCCGCGGCGGTGGTAACCCCTTCTATGCGCCACGGATCGAAATAATGTTACCGCCGATGAAGCCGATCCCGCTGAATCTCAATTACTGAGGCTTGAACTGAAGTCGAATCCACGCGATCAGAGGTGCAGTGTTACTCAAAGCGATAAATCCACTCATCTGTTCCCGGCAACTGCTTCCAGCCACGCGGAGCCTCAATCTCAGCGGGCTTTGCCGCGGCAATGACGGCCGTGGCGCCGGCCTGGTGAAACAAAGAAACAATCCGCTGCTGTAGTGCGGGCGAGGAATTCCAGAATTTGCTCGCGACCGACTCGGCGCTCTCTGGAAGTGCATGGTGCTGATCGTAGGGCTCGCCGCCCAGTTCGGCCACGATGCGCAGGTGAGCGACGTAAGCCCAGGTACAGGCGGCATTGGGGCCGCCGACCACGCCGATTCCATCTCCCGGCTTCAATCCTTCGTGTTCGAGGGCCAGGCCTAGCTTCCATTGCGGATTCTCGGCATACGTATAGTGGCTGCGGATATGCGCCAGTACGTCTCGATCGACGACCGCGTAGTTCAGAACTGCGCCCGCTCCCATCACCGCAAGAATCCATACCTGGGCCTTGCGCGAAGGCATAGCGCGCACCATAGCGAGGGTGGCAAAGGGAAGCAAACACAGGATCGCGAAGAACGAACCGAGATAACGGTCCTCAAGATGGACCTGCACGTATAGCAAAACGCCCACCACTGCGGCGAGATAGAAATACCAGAAATGGGCAATCGTTCGGAGCCATTTTCCGCGATCCGGTACGGCACGGAAAATCAAAATTACCGAAAGAAGGAGCGCATAGAAGATGGGCTGCTTGATGAAGACCTGCGCTAGTGCGACCAGGTCACGGCCAATTCCAACCGCCTGATTCTTCGCATTCCAGAAGTGGCGATAGCCCTGATACCAGTACACAACATTGCCAAAGGGTGGGTAGGTATTGTGATAAGGCTCGCCAAAAGCAAACAGGTCTGGATTTTTCATCAACTGATGCGTGGGATGGATCGGCGTACCCAGGCCGCCAGGTTCGCCCTGCCAGTTGGTCCAGCGAGGCAAATAATTCACATGAAATGCATAATTCAGCGGTCCTGATTCGCCCAAAGTAAAGTGCCCGAAGGACCAGGATAGTCCCATCGCATAGGGTAGAACCATCGCCGCGAAGATCGCTGCCGAGAGCAAAACCGGGACGAAGCTGCGCTTTCTAAAAAAGAGCGCGGCGGTGGAGACAACCAGCAGCGTGGCTGCCAGCGCCAGAAAGATTCCTTTGGTCCAATAGCCCAGGCCCAGAACCACGCCCAGCGCGATTGCCAAACCGTAACTCGACTTGATAAGCAGCCGTACTACCATCGCTGTGGCCACAAAGAAAAACGTCGATACCAGCAGGTCTGGCCCGACACGCGAAACGGAGTCGATGCAGAGCTGAATCGAGGCAAAGATACAGGCTCCCGCAAGAAAGACAAACTTGCGCCGCCGGGCAGCGTCCTCCTCGGAGTAGACCTCATAGAGAGGATCGAAGCTCCGCAGCAGATAGAGAAACGCCAGCCACGCTCCGATGAAGATGGCAAAGTTCAATGCGTGGATCGCGAGCCATTCGCCATCCGGGGTCTGCGGAAAGAGCGGCCGCAACCCAGCCAATAGCAGCGGATAACCCACACTCCACAGCGGATTGAAGACCATCTTCCATTCGTGTACGGGAATGGCGCGGCTGATATCCAGATAGGAGATAGCGTCGGTGCTGAAGTCTGTCCGCTTGAACCAACCCTCGAGAGCGCCGAGCGGCAGGATCACGCAGGTGACGGCTATCTTGTACGAGAATGCACTGCCGGACGGAGATACACGCTCGATGTTGCCTGAATCTTCCGGAATGTGCACAGGTGCAGACATGGCCAGTCAGAGCTGAAACTCCGCTCCATCCCTTTCCAAGAATGACGTATTCGATATTCAATGCGGGGGACTTGCGGTGCGAGAGACGCTCAACTACTGGCGAAACGATACTCGAACTACTTCAGCGTTCAATCACTATCGAAGGGTACAGTTCGGAATAGTGGCAGCTCGTAGAAAATTCGATGATTGTCTGTATGAGCCCGGCTGTGTCACCGATTATAGCGAACGAAAGAGCGGCGCAACAACAATCAATGAAGGTATTCTGGGAGCAATCGTGGGCTGAATTCGCCGAGGATCACAGATAGGTGCGTACCTTTGAAGTTCTGCTCGTTGTCTTAATTGCGCTCTGCGCTCTGATGATATTGGTCAGAAAGAGCGCAAGAGCCGTGGCGCTTGGACTATGGATTCTTGCCGCTGTAACGCTGCTGACACATGCAGTCCTCGAGGGGATGCACTGGCAGATGATTCCGGCGTATGCCGGCGTGCTCCTATTTGCTGTGACCTTCGCGGTTCGAGGGCCAATCTCAAGATACGTTGTTGCCGGCGCAATGCTTTTGTTTGCAGCTGGCTCATGCGTTCTGTCTGCGTTTCTACCCATGTTCCGCTTACCGGCGCCCACCGGCCCCTATCTCATCGGGACGCAGATTCTCTATCTGGTCAACGATCACCCTCCTGCTCACACCGTCCTTCGTAAAGACGGCACGCGCGAATTGATGATCCAGGTATGGTATCCAGCCTCGTCCTTCAGTGCTGCACGCGCGCCTTATCGCAGACTTTCAGAGACTTCCCTGCTCTCCTCCTACCAGTCCGTCTTGTGGACCCACGCACGCCTCAATGCGCCCTTCGCAGCCAGTGGCGCCCCCTTCCCGCTTCTATTGCTCGATCCTGAATGGAACGGCCGCCGGACTTATTTCACGTATCTCGTCGAGGATCTTGTGAGCCACGGTTATGTCGTGGTTGGCATCGATCACACCGGCAACTCCGGTCCAACTGCGTTTCCCGACGGCCATGTCAGCCAACCCGATCCCGACCCTGGCCTGGATTTCGAGAGCCATACCTTTGCCGAAGTGAATGCCTACGGCGCGCAGCAGCAGGTCGTGCAGGTAAGCGATGCCCGATTCGTTCTCGATCAGTTGCAGCGTTTCAATCTCGATTCATCCAATTGGTTGTTCAGCCGCCTCGATATGAACCGCATTGGAGCTTTTGGCCATTCCTTCGGTGGCTCGGTTTCGGCACAGGCGTGTCTTGAAGATGCCAGAATCAAGTCCGCTCTGGATATGGATGGATCGCTCTGGGGGCCGGTGCAGCAACTGGGTCTCGCCAAGCCGTTCATGATGATCGAGTAAGATGTGAACCTGTCGCCACCTCCCGAACAGCTTAAGGACCAGGGTGCGATGATCTCCCACCTCTTCGACTTGAGCGACGCTGTCATGATGAGCAAGTCAGAGGGCTATCACGTCACCGTGCACGGCAGCACTCACTCCAGCTTCACCGACCGCAGCCTCTTCTCACCATTGAAGCGCTACTCCGGCGAAGGCGATATTCCTGCCAACCGCGAGTACGCGATCATCCGGGAGTACGTGCTCGCGTTTTTTCGACAAGACTTTAAGTGGGAAAGATTCGCCGCTGCTCGATGTAGCGAATCACCCGCTCCGCGAAACGAGCATGGAAATCCTGCACCGGCGTTGAGTTGGCGCGAACTCTCCAGCGCCTATTACGATAACCATATGGCACTAAAGTTGGATACTAAAGTAACGTTACCCGCTGTAGTCTGGTTGGTGAGTTTGGTTAACACCTTCGGGTAAGCCGCATCATTGTCATTGTCCTCGACTGTGCGCAATAAGACCGGGGATATTGAAACTGTGGAGGAAGCACAATGAAGTTGACTGCGATGATCAAGCACCTGATTCGCGAAGATGGCCAGGACTTGGTCGAGTATGCTTTGGTCGTCGCGTTGATCGCATTTGCGGCCACAGCTGGCATGAGAAGTTTGGCGACCAAAATCAACTCCACGTTCACCAATATCTCCACGAGCCTAACAGCCGCGTAGAGGTAGCCTCACCAGCCAACAGAACTCCAGTGTCAGGCGTGATGTGGCAGGTGGGAGCCGTTCACGGGAAGTCTTCTTCCACTTACAGAGCGGTAGGCGCGTTCCGCATCTTCATCGCATGTTCGAAGGCAGCTTGCAGCTCCGCGAACACGGAACGCCGCGGCGACGGCGCCCCAAGATGGATGCTACGCAGCTCGGCCATAAAGGCATTCCACATCCGTTCTCCACCCTCTTCCAACAGTTCTGCTCGAACAGAAAGTTCGCGCGAAACCTGCGTATGCCTGCGTCCCCACGCTCCCATCTGCGCCAGCAATGGAACCAGTTGAATCGCGGGCTCGGTGAGACTGTAGATCGCCTTTTGCTTATGCGTAGGATCGTCTCGCTTGGAGAGCAGGCCATTTTGGACCAGCCGCTTCAAACGGTCCGCCAGGATGTTGGAGGCAATCCCTTCGTCGGATAGATTCAGAAGCTCTCGATAGTGACGCCGATTACCGAACATCACATCGCGGATAACGATCAAACTCCAGCGGTCGCCAAGCATCTCAAGTGTAAGGTTGATGGGGCAGCCCGACCGTTGTGTATCGCGTGTGTTCATACGAAAGTTGCGCATCTCAAGAAAACCGCTTGCAATTTGCCTACAGTTTTTATTATATTAGCTCTGCTTGCATTATGCAAGCAGATTTTAAGTCGAGAGGTTTACCATGTCCAAACTTCGCGTCCACTGCTTTTCGGTATCGCTGGATGGTTATAGCGCCGGCCCCAACCAGGATCTCTCCAATCCTGTTGGCGTAGGCGGTCTCCCTGTCTTCGGATGGCAATTTGCCACGCGCACTCACCATCAGATGCACGGCGGCGAGGGCGGAGCGACAGGCCTGGATGACAACATGGTGATCGAGGGCTTCGAAGGCATCGGCGCCTGGATCATGGGCCGCAACATGTTTGGCCCAGTCCGCGGGCCCTGGCTCGACGATAGTTGGAAGGGATGGTGGGGCGACAACCCGGTCTACCATACGCCTGTTTTTGTGCTCACTCATCATCCCCGCGATCCCATCACCATGCAGGGAGGCACAACCTTCCACTTCGTCACAGATGGCATTCACGCCGCTCTCGATCGCGCTAAAGAGGCTGCGAACGGAAAGGATGTCCGGCTCGGCGGGGGCGTCTCCACGATGAAGCAGTATCTTCGCGCGGGTCTGGTCGATGACATGCACTTCGTCATCTCACCAGCACTGATCGGTTCTGGAGAACGGCTGTTTCATGACCTGCATCTGCCCGATCTCGGATATGAGCTCAAAGATCACACGCCCTCTCCAGGCGCCACGCACATCAAGATTGGTAAGCGCATATAGCAGCGCACTTCTAAGGGAGAATTTGTATGAGCGAATTTGAAACAGCTGAGATTCGGCAATTGGTGGAAGATCGATTGGAAGCGATTCGCGCCAAGGACGTTGAGCGATCGACGTCGATGATGACTGCGGATTATCTTTTATTCGATGTCGTGGACCCGTTGCAATCGAAAGGTGCAAGCGCGGCAAGCAACCGGGCTCAAGAATGGTTTGCTTCGTTTCAAGGTCTGATTGGGTACGAGATTCACGATCTACAGATCAGCGCCAGCAATGGAGTTGGTTTCAGCCACGGTTTGAACCATGTGAGCGCAACGAAGCTTGATGGGAATCCGCTGGATATGTGGTGGCGAGCCACCGTCTGTTACCGAAAGATCGAGGGACGTTGGCAAATCACACACGAGCACAACTCTGTTCCCTTCGATGTGAACAGCGGCAAAGCGTCTTTAGACCTCAAGCCATAAAGCGCGGATTCACGATCGACCAATCTTTCAGATCAACATCCACAATGCTTTTCAATGAGAAAGGAAATCTTCAATGGAGGCGGCATCGATTCTTCATGCAACATTGGTTTTTGAACGCAGTATTCCGGCGATGACGGATCAGGTCTTTGCCGCGTATTCCGATATCACTGTACGGAAGAAATGGGGAGCGCCCTCAGATAACACTGCGCTCATATACGACAAAGCAGACTTTCGCGAGGGAGGTGAAGATGTTTTTCGTTGCGGCCCTAAGTCAAATCCAAATATCCACGGCGTCACGCGCTATCTGGATATTGTTGCCAACCGGCACATCGTATCGAGCGAAACGATTACGATTGACGGTCGCCGTTTATGCACCTCTCTCATAACATTAGAGCTCAATACAGAGGGCGACCATACGAAACTGAAGAGTACGACTCAGCTCGTATCGTTCATTGGACAAGAAATGGTTAGGGGACATGAAAACGGCACCAATGCCTCCCTCGACAATCTAGTGAATTACTTTTCGACCTCGAACTATCGCTAAGTAGATGAGCAGGACAGAACAGACCAGGGCGAGTGCTACGAGAGCATCGCTTGAGCTGCTTCCAGAATGATGTCAACGACCTTGTCCGGCGCAGTGAGCAAGGGCGTGTGATCGACCGCGAAGGACTTCACTGTTGCTTTCATACGCTCTGCCATAAAGTGCTGTGTTTTGGGATTGATCATTCGGTCCTCTTCCGCAACGAGGTACCAGGTTGGCTTTGCTTTCCAGGCCGGCGTAGCGGCTGGTTCCTGAATACTCTTAACCAAGATCGGACGCTGCACAGCTTTGGACAACGCAATCTGCTCAGCGGTGGCATTGTGCGCGAATGCGTTCGCAAACCCTTCATCCGGCATCCAGATAAAGCCATCTGCATCGGGAGCAAGCTGCGGCGCCTTTGGATGGCTTTCATCTCTGTAAAACACCTGAGCGACGGTCTCACCTTCGTCCGGCGCCAGCGCTGCAATATAAACGAAGGCCTTCACGCGCTCATCATTGGCCGTGGCAATGACCGCGCCGGCGTATGCATGCCCTGCGACGATGACTGGGCCCTGAGTACGCGCGATCGTTCGCTTTAGTGCGGCTGCGTCGTCGCTCAAAGATGTGAGTGGAATCGGTGCGGCAATCACCTTCAAGCCGCGATCTTCGAGCGGGCGCAGAACTGCCTGCCAGCTCGAACCATCGGCCCACGCTCCGTGGACCAGAACTACTGTAGCGTTCTCTGAAAAACTCATGATACTCATCCTTTCCGGTAGTTCAAGTTGAAAGACATGAAGAGACCGTAGTCTCCGTCAGGCGAAAAACTTCACGATTTGCTGCGCAATGAACTCACACGAATCTTCAAGCGCAAAGTGGCCTGTATCGAGCAGATGAAGCTCCGCTTTGGGAATATCGCGCAGGTAGGCTTGCGCGCCTTCGACAGTGAAGAAGGGATCATTTTTTCCCCAGACAATCAGCGTCTTTGGCTGCTTGTTGCGAAAGAACTCATGCCAGCCGTCGTAGAGCGCGAGGTTCGATTGATAGTTGTGAAGCAGGTCGAGTTGGATGGCGTCGTTACCTGGGCGATCTAGGAAGAGCTGATCTACGGTGTATGAGTCGGGGCTGATCCGCGAAACATCCTTCGTCCCATGCGTGTATTGGAAGACCGTGGTTTCTATCTTGAGCAGCTCTCGTACAGGCTTCTCTGTCTCTGGAGTGCGCGTCGCCCAGAACGGCTTCATCGGGTCGAAAGCAGCGCCGATCCCCTCGATATAGGCGTTTCCGTTCTGCACGACGATGCCTTCGATCGCGTCCTGATGCCTCGATGCAATCCGATAGCCCACGGGCGCGCCATAGTCCTGCACATAGATGCTGAACTTCTTCAGGCTTAACACTCCGAAGAGCAGTTCCTCTATGTGAGCAGCAAGATTGTCGAAGGTGTAATCGAACGTGCCTGCATCGGGGGCATCGCTATAGCCGAAACCAACATAGTCCGGCGCAATCACATGAAATTTGCCTGCCAGTTGTGCAATCAGGTCGCGGTACATATGCGACGAACTTGGGAAACCGTGCAGCAGCACGATGGTTGGAGAAGCTTTTGAACCTGCCTCGCGATAGAAGATCTTGAGGCCTTGAACGGTCGCGTGTTGAAACGTGGTCATGGTAATTTCCTTTCCCGGTGACACGAGGTCCCGCTTACTAGAAGTGAGACTATTTAACACCGTTAAAAATGTCAATAACGGTGTTGTACTTATTTAAGATATTTTCATATAGAGGGTTTATGCGCATTGCTTCTCCAGAGGTAAACGAATGGATTGACGGATTCCTGTTCGTGGCGAACAGGCCAATCCTGGATTTGTTGAATACGAAACCGGTTCTGGCGGACGGTCCCACGGAACTTCTTCCGGATGTTCGCGCGCTTGAAAGATGGTTGATCGCTTCAGAGACGGTGACTTCGGCCAAAGCTAAAGCCACTCTGCGCGGCTGGCGCAATTCGCCCGAGGCAGCTACCTTTCTGGAACAGCTCATCGCATTCAGGGAGAAATTGCGAGAGGCGGTTCTTCGGATTGAGAGCGGATCGGCGCCGACGGACGCTTTCCTTACCGAAGTCAACTCGCTGCTGCTTCAACATCCTCTTCCCGCCTTGCTTCACAAACGGGGCGGGCAGGTGGTTCGAGAGACATCCTTCGAGCTTGTGAAGCCAACCGATCTTTGGAGCCCCATTGTGAATGCCACGGCAGACCTTCTCGCGGAAACGGAGGTGTCCCGCATGCGCAAATGTGAATCGTGTGTGGTTCATTTCTTCGACACCAGCAAGAAGGGCTCGCGCCGGTGGTGCAGCATGAATATCTGCGGGAACAAACTCAAGGTCGCAGCTTACCAGCGGAGAAAACGTGATGACGCGTAGCGCAGCCTTTGCTTGAAAAATGTCGATCTTGCCAGGCCGTTGGTCACACTCCTGTTGCTTTCCAAAAGGTATTGTGGCATATTCATGTTGGAAACCAAGAGGTGCTTCTCCAATGCCCGAAAAACCCGACGTCCTGCAGGGAACCCTAGCCCTGATGGTCCTCAAAACCCTTGATCTGCTCGAGCCCCTCCACGGCTATGGCATCGCGCGCCGCATCGAGCAGATCAGCGGCGACCTTCTTGCCGTCAACCAGGGCACCTTATATCCCCTTCTGCTCAAGCTGGAGCATGAAGGCGCGATCGCCTCCGACTGGGGCACTTCGGAGAACAATCGCCGCGCGCGCTTCTACCGCCTCACCAGGGCCGGCCGCAAGCAATTGCAGACCGAAACCCGCGACTGGGAGCAAACTGCCGCCATCATCGCACGATTCTTCGAAGTCAAAGGGGAGGAACTGTCATGAAATCCCTGCAGCGCTTTTTTGCACGCCTCTCGAACCTCGTAGCCAGCAGCCACGCCGGTCAGCACTTGGCAGATCAGCGTTTGCGCGAAGAGATGGAGGAACATCTCGCGCAGCAAACGGCGGACAATCTCCGCGCCGGCATGTCTACTGCCGAAGCACATCGCCAGGCCGTGCTCAAGTTCGGCGCGGTTGGGGCCATCCGCGAAAAGTATCACGCCGAGCAAAGCCTGCCGTTCATCGAGACTCTATTGCAGGATCTGCGCTACGCGCTGCGCATGTTCTGGAGATCTCCTGGATTCTCATTCATTGCGATCGCCACAATGGCGCTGGGCGTCGGAGCCACCACCGCCATTTTCAGCGTGATCGACGCCACGCTGTTGCACCCTTTGCCGTATCCAAGCCCTGCCGAGTTGGTGCGCGTTGAGGACGACCTTCCCGGTGTAGGCGCGCAGGACGTCGGCATCTCCGTCCCTGAGTGGAGAGACCTCGAGAGTTCCGGGATATTCCAGTCCGTATCGTTTTCCGGTCACGGGGCAAACGTAAACCTCACCGGCAGTGCACAGCCCGAGCGTCTCAGCTACAAGCATGTTTCGCCGAATTACTTCGCGGTCTTCGGCGTTGACGCGCAGTTGGGTCGCACATTCGATCCGCACGATGCCACTCCCGGCTTCAACCTGGAGGCCGTGATCAGCGACGGGCTCTGGAGGAGGGAATTCGGAGCCAACCCTCATATTCTCGGCAAAGCTCTGCTCCTGGACAACGACGTCTATCACGTCGCGGGTGTCATGCCGCGCAGTTTTCGCGATCTGGGCACAACCAGCGAGGAACTGAGTACTGAAGTGTGGTTGGCCGCTGGCATGTCCGGTCTGCCGTTTCCGCCCCCGATGCGCGGTACACGTCTGCAGGGTCGAGTGGTCGCGCGCTTGAAGCCCGGTCTTACGATCGCGGCCGCGCAGATACGCCTCGATGCTCTGGTTGCATCGCTGAAAAAGCAATATCCGGCTGAGTATCCGGCAGAGGCAGCGTGGACTGTGCGCCTGACTCCGCTCAGCGAAAGCGTGGTCGGCAGTGTTCGCCAATCTCTAGTCCTGCTCTTCGGCGCGGTAGGATCGGTCCTGCTGATCAGTTGCGTCAACGTTGCCAATCTCTTGCTCGCCAGGGCCAGTGGGCGAGGCCGTGAGATCGCGGTTCGCCAGGCTCTGGGAGCGCAAAGAACGCGCCTCATCCGCCAGCTTCTGACCGAGATTCTGCTGCTCTTTCTGCTTGGCGGAATCGCTGGTTTTGGCCTTCTCTTCTGCACCCAGCGTTTTCTGCTGCGGCTTGTTCCGGAGAGCCTGCCGCACCTCAACAACATCGCGGTTGGCTGGGGCGTGCTGGTCTTTGCTGTGACCGTTTCTGTCGCAGCCGGAACTATCTTTGGGCTTGCTCCCGCGTGGCTTATGAGCCGTGTCGATTTGATCGGTACGCTCAGACAGGAAGGACGCGGGTCAAGCGGATCACTTGGCCGCTCGCGCGCCCGCCAGATTCTGGTCATCAGTGAATTGGCGCTCTCCCTGGTGCTCATGGTCGCCGCGAGCCTTCTGCTGCGCAGTTTTTGGGACTTGTACAAGGCGGAGCCCGGTTTCAATCCTGACCGCGTCATGGCCATTCAAACCTGGCTGCCGGGACCTAACGATCCGAGTGCGGATATTTACCGAACCGCCACCCAGGAATCGGTCTTGCTGCGCGAGATTCTTCGCCGCAGCCGAACCCTCCCAGGCGTAGAAGAAGCAGCCATCGGCGACGAGGACGCACTCCCCCTGGGCCACAGCCATCCCAGCCAACTACCATTGATCCGCGAAGGCGTCGAGACAATGGACAATCAGGCTCCTGTGATCGATAGTCCCATCGTTTCGCCCGAATACTTCCACCTGTTGGGCGTGCCGCTGTTGCGCGGACGCCTTTTCAACGACCAGGACCTTGAGGATACACCCCAAGTTGCAGTCATCAATCAAGCCGCGGCTCGCATGTACTGGCCGGGCAAAAATGGTATGGGCGAGGATCCGCTTGGCAAACGCGTTCGTTTGCACCTGGATGCCCGCGAGCCGTCGAGCTCTGCCGGACCAGCCTGGACTACGATCATTGGAGTGATTGCCGATGCCCGCACGGAATCGTTGGCGGACGCGGCAATTCCGCAGCTCTACCGCGGCGTGTACCAGCACCCCGCCAAAGACCTGGCAATCTTTCTTCGCGGGCAACTCGATCCCAGCTTCATCTCCTCGCAAATGCGCACGCAGATTCAGTCTGTAGACCCACAACTTCCGGTCTTCCACGCCCAGACCCTGGATGAGGTGCTCTCCACCTCGCTATCCGTGAGGCGATTCTCAATGGAAATGGTGGCGTTTTTTGCGGCCACTGCCTTGCTGCTGGCCGGGCTCGGAATCTACGGGACTATTTCCTATGTAGTCAATGAACAAAGAAGTGAAATAGCCATTCGCCTCGCGCGGCGCGCGGGGATATAGCAGGCCGCAAGCGCCACTAGGACGAGGACAACAGTGAGGCCGATAAAGGTGAGAGGA
>Ga0206981_10016_pt2 | contig 43147 bp, 36 predicted proteins | sample Alteio_BWMinCont_17_FD_153312 | JGI IMG/M metagenome (GOLD analysis project Ga0206981, IMG submission 153312) | Enriched cells from forest soil in Barre Woods Harvard Forest LTER site, Petersham, Massachusetts, United States -... | ecosystem: Environmental > Terrestrial > Soil > Temperate forest >... | reverse complement strand
GGTGGAAGCCGGGATCGCCGCGGCACTGGCTGGGCATATTGCGAATATGGCCTATCTTGGAACGGGTCAGATTAGCTGGCAGCCGCAGGCTGGTTGAAACACTGACTGGTAGACGTTTCGTGCCGTTCAACGCTACGGATACCGCATCATTGTGACCTCATGATGCGGTATTTTCATTACATGACGATTGAACTGCGACCAATTGTGTCGTATATTCGAAAAGTCGGGAAGATCAACGGCGATTTACGGATGTAAGGAGCTTAAGGGAACCAGGGCCTTGCGGAAAATCTCTTGGCGGAGACCGCGAAGACCCCGGAGCTACAGCCTGTGTGACTGCGAGCTACCTGCATTATAGGGTCGCGTTCGCGCTGGCTCAACTCCTGATCAAAATCCAAATTCCCACATGCGTTTCGGTAAGACGCTCGGGGTCTCGGGCATTGCGTTCACTGCAATCGCGAAGAGCTTCGAGTTGAGCGGTTGCGGCTGAGGTGCGCTTTTTTCGCCTTTGCCTGCATCGTGTGTCGAAGCTGCGGAAGGCTGCGCTCTGTTTCAGCGAGCTTTGCCTTCTGCCGAACGGAAGAGAGATATGAGGATGCAGATGAAGGATAAGACGCGGAAGAGAGCCCAAGGCCGAAATACTGGACAGACAGCGCGGTTCGGCAATGCGCGTGAGTGGGTAGCCGTAGGAACATTGGCTGCGTATGCAGCGATGGGCGCCAAGCGGCCAGCACTGGCTGCTGTGTGGAAGACGGATCCGAATGCAGACGGCGCCGCAGCGACGCTTCCGTTAAAACGATTCGACATTCCTGCAGGTCCGCTGGAGGCGACGATCACAGCCTATGAAAAGACGACCGGCTTGTCGGTGAAGATCGTACTGCCGGCGGGAACACTGGCCGGGTTCAACTCCAAGGGAGTTGTGGGACTCTATCGCGAAGACGAGGCGCTGCGACGGATTCTGGAAGGCACCGGGCTGAACTATCGCGCCGAAGATGCCGCGACGATGGTCGTCGGCGTAGAGGCGCAGGATGCGGTGTCCGTGACTGCGTCCGTGGACGACGGGCTTTCGATGACCAAGTTTACGGAGCCGGAACTATACACACCGCAGAGCGTAGGTGTTGTGCCTTCCTTCGTGATGCAGGATCAGGGCGTTTCGACGCTGCGGGATGCGCTGCGTAATGTTCCGGGCATCAGCCTTGCCGCGGGCGAAGCAGGAGCGCAGGGAGACAACCTGACGATTCGCGGCTTTACCGCGCGCAACGACATCTTCATGGATGGCATTCGCGATTTTGGCAGCTACTATCGTGACTCGTTCAACTTTGAGCAGGTCGAGGCGCTCGAGGGTCCAGCGGGCATTCAGTTTGGCCGCGGATCGACAGGCGGCGTGGTTAATCAGGAGAACAAGGTTCCGCAGGTTGAGAAGTTTGTACACGTACAAACGCAGTTTGGAACCGACCTGACGCGCAGGATTGCAGCAGACATCAATACTCCAATCGAAGACTCGTGGGGTGGTGCGGCGTTTCGTGTGAACGTGATGGGACAGGAAGGTGGCGTTGCAGGACGCGATGCGGCTGAGATTCGGCGTTTCGGAATCGCGCCTTCGGTTGCTATCGGCATGAATACCAAGACCCGCGCGACGCTAAGCTACGTGCATCTCTCAGAGGATGACACTCCGGACTATGGTTTGCCGTGGCTCTTCAATAGACTGGCTCCCGCGGATCGCCATAGCTACTTTGGGTTTCGTGATGAGAACTACCTCAAGACCAACGACGACATCATGACGCTGAAGGTAGAGCACGAGTTTAAGCCGTGGTTCAATCTGCACACCATTGCACGCGCTGCGAACTATCCACGGCAGGCGCAGATCACTGAGCCGCAGATATGCTCGAATGCATCGCAAAGTATTCCGGTTGGTACCGTGGTTGCTGCGTTGCCGACACTGGCATATAACTCGACGCTGGCTTGCCCGTATGACGCAGATACTCCGGCGAGCGAGATAAGGCAGGTCAATCGGAATCAGATTCAGGTTAAGAGTGTTGAAGGCATCTTGTGGGATCAGACAGAGATCGTGGCACAGTTCAAGACCTGGGGCGCGCGGCATGACTTGGTGGCGGGTGTGGAGGGCGGACAGGAGATATCAAATCCGACCCGCTATAGTTATACGATTAACAAGATCAACACCGTGCCTAACACCACGCTGCTCGATCCGAATGAGGCTCAGCCCTTCGGTGGCACGGGATATATCACTTCGATTGTGCATACCAAGTCGAAGAGTGTTGGACTCTATTTCATTGATACGGTCAAGCTGGGCAGGCTCCTCGAGTTGAGCGGAGGCGTGCGGTGGGATCGCTTCGATACGGACTACAACCTGGCTGCGCCGACACCGCCAACAGGTGGCACCGTGACAGCGGCAGTAGCCCCCATCAGCAGACTGGATGAGCAGCCAAGTTATCGCGCCGCCTTTGTCTACAAGCCTTCGGTGCATGGCAGTGTTTATTTCGACTACGGGACAAGCTTCAATCCCGATGCTGAATCGCTGAGCCTGAGTGTCGGACTGGTCCAGGGCGACCTTGGTCCGGAAGAAAACCAGACCTACGAGGGAGGTGCGAAGTGGAGCTTCCTGAATGACCGGCTGTTGATGGAAGGCGCAGTCTTTCGCACCGAGAAGGACAATGCCCGTGAGACCGACCCGACCAACTCCAATAACATCGTCCCCGCAGGCAATCAGTTGGTGAAGGGTGCGCAGTTCAGTGTGGTGGGGCGACTACCGCAGGGGATGGACCTGGTGGCGGGCTATGCCTATCTAGACAGCGCGGTGCTGGCTTCGAAGATCTTCCCGAATTCAATCGGCTATCCGCTGGCCAATGTACCCAAGCAAACCTTCAACATCTTTGTGACGCACAGACTGCCGTGGCAACTGAATGGTGGACTAGGCGGCAACTATGTAGGCAGCAGGACAGCCAGTTCCACGGTGCCCTACGTACCGACAGCTTTTGCGCCGAATCCCGATGGACCGGGATTTGTCGTGACCAGCGTAGCGATGAAACAGGTGCCGGGGTATTGGATTTTCAATGCGATGTTGAAACATCCTGTAACCGAGAAGCTGGAACTGCAAGCCAACGTCAATAACCTGTTGAACCGGTATTACATCGATCTTCCACATCCAAGTCATCTCATTCCGGGCGCTGGAGCGAGCGCGCTGATCGGTGTAAATTTCAAATTTTAGCCGGAGTGCCGGGGCTTCTGAAGGAGTAAACGATGTTGATAACGATCCCGGATGTTTTAACTGCAGCTGAGGTGGCCCAGGCGCGCAGTACCCTTGACGCAGCGAACTGGGTGGACGGCAAAGTGACCGCCGGATACCAGGCGCAGAGCGTGAAGGAAAATCTTCAGCTCCCAGAGGGACATCCGGTGGCGGTAAAGCTGGGGGAGATGGTGCTGGCTGCGCTGGCGCGATCGCCGCTTTTCATGTCGGCAGCGCTGCCGCTCAAAGTGTTTCCACCCATGTTTAATCGCTACACAGGCGGCGGACACTTTGGCACGCACGTGGATACTGCGATTCGCGCAATGGCCTCCACCGGGCAGCGGATTCGCACCGATATTTCGGCCACGCTGTTTTTGTCGACGCCGGAAGAGTACGACGGCGGCGAATTGCTGGTGGAGGACACCTACGGAGTCCATAGCGTAAAGCTGCCTGCCGGGCACATGGTCCTCTATCCCGCGACCAGTCTGCATCGTGTCACTGCGGTGACGCGAGGGGCGCGTGTGGCATCGTTTTTCTGGATTCAAAGCATGATTCGCAGCGATAGCGACCGCACGCTGCTCTACGATCTCGACACCGCGATTCAGCGGCTGGCGAAGGAAGTTCCAGGAAACTCAGCCGGGGTACAACTAACCGGCGTCTATCACAATTTGCTGCGCCGCTGGGCAGAGATCTAGACGACAAAGCTCCCACTCTTTGTGCAATCGGAGTGAGAGCTTCAACGTTTGTATTGGCGATGAGTTCTCAGTTTCTGCGGTTGAGCTTGGCAAGCAAGTTCAGAATTTCAAGATAGAGCCAGATCAATGTGACCATGATGCCAAAGGCGCCGTACCACTCCATGTACTTGGGTGCCCCGTACTGTACACCTCTCTCGATGACATCGAAATTAAGCACCAGATTGAGAGCGGCGACGACCACGACGATCAGGCTGAATCCAATGCCGATGGCGCCGGAACCATTGATCGATGTGAAGTGAATGCCGAACATACCGAGCACCATCTCCGCCAGATAGAAGACAGCGATGCCGCCCGTCGCTGCGACGATACCCAGGCGAAACTTCTGCGTCACGGGAATGAGGCCCAACCTGTAAGCCGTCAGAAGAGTGAAGAGTGTGGCGAAAGTAAGGCCGACCGCCTGTATGGCGATGCCGGGATAGCGCAGCTCATAAAATGCGGAAATTCCACCGAGTGCGAGGCCCTCCAACAGCGCATAGGCTGGTGCTGTAACTGGTGCCCAATCTTTCTTGAAGATGGTGATCATGGCGAAGATAAAACCGCCGATGAGACCGCCAAACATCCAGGGCACCACTGCAGCGGAACTCTCCGATTGAATGAACAGGTGCCAGGTCCAGGCAGCGCTGGCTATGGCCAGCACCAGCAGGATGCCGGTCTTGTTGACCGTGCCATTGAGCGTCATGCGGGCGATCTGCTCGCCTGAGTACCCGCCATATTGCGTCTGGGATAAATTCTGAAATGTCTTGTCGCCGAGTGCCGGATTTGATGTCTTCAGAAATGCCATTGTGTTTCTCTCCACGTAAGCGGGCAGGAAACCATGCCCTGCTTCTATGTTAGACCCATGTCAAGGAAAATAGATTCTAGGGGCAGATCTCAGACAAACTCGGCCGTGGCGAGACGTACTACGCCCATCTCTGCAAACTCCCGATGCGTATCGGCGATCGAAGTAGCCAAATTCACTGGCCGGCAAGCGTCTTCGAAGACGAAAGCCTCGAAGCCCGCGCGCACCGCATCGACTGCGGAGAAGCGCACGCAGTAGTCGTAGGCCAGGCCGGCGAGAAAGACGCGCCGGAAGCCGCACTCACGCAAGTAGCCGGCAAGGCCGGTGGGAGTAGTTTTGTCGTTTTCGGTGAAGGCCGAGTAGGAATCGATGGCGGTACGGAAGCCTTTGCGCAGAATGAGTTCTACGTGCGGGATATCGAGATCCGCGTGAAACTCCGCACCCGGGGAACCCTGGATGCAATGGTCGGGCCAAAGGGTTTGCGGGCCATAGAATGCCTGGATGGTTTCGTAAGGTCGCTTGCCGGGATGTGTCGAGGCAAATGAACTGTGGCCTGCAGGATGCCAGTCCTGGGTGACGATGACGTGCTGGAATTGGCTTCCAAGCTGGTTGATGAGGGGGACAACGGCGTCGCCATCTTGAACGGCAAGACGGCCCAGGGTGCAGAAGTCGCGCTGCACGTCGATGACGAGGAGAACATCGCCGCGCATCATCTTCTCTGCCGAGGTAGACATGTTTGCTCCCTGCCATGATTGTCTCGCATTTGAGAATGCATGAGCAGGAACGGGGATATCTGCGTCCATTCGACAAAGATACTTTAGGGGGCGGCGATGGACACGATGGCTACGATGAGCAGATGGTTACGCAATGCATTGGCGATTTTGGGCGTGCTCGCGATTGGGTATTGGCTGGGAAGCAGTCGAGCGGTGAAGGCTGCGAGCTATACCGGTGATGTCGAGTTTCAACTGACCGGCGTGAACGAAACCAGTTCGTTGCTGCTGTATCAGCCGTCGACGAAGACGGTGTATGTGTATCGCGGTGCGACAGTTGGTAGTTCGATATTGCAATGCAGCTACAAATACCTGCTGAATGCGCCCGGCGCAGCTATTCAACGGGTGAATTGTCCTGCGGGCTCTGCTTTGCCGTGACGGGACAGGTCTTGACTGAATGAGCTACGTGAGCTTGCCTTCGCGCGTGAGTTCGTCGATAACCTGGCGCGTCGAGGCGGAGGCGATTTCTACAATCTGGTCCGCTTCGCTGCGAGTCAGTATCAGGGGAGGAGCAAAGCCGAGCGCTTCGCTTTGCGGCATGGCGCGGGTGATAAGGCCTTTTTCGCGGGCCAAGGCGGAGATGCGGTAGGCGACCTTGAGCGCGGGATCGAGGCGCTGCTTTGTCGCCGGGTCGGCTACAAATTCAACAGCCAGCATGAGGCCTATGCCGCGGACTTCGCCGGTAATGGGCAGGCCGTCGAAGGCTGCATGAAGCGCACCGAGCATGTACGCGCCGACTTCGGCTGCGTTCTGGGTCAGGTTTTCGCGCTCGAGAATATCGAGGTTAGCGTTAGCGGCGGCCACAGCGATGGGATGGCCGGTGTAGGTATAGCCGTGGGGAAAGACGCCGGCTTCGGCCGAGCCCGCTTCCATGGCTTTGTAGACGCGGTTACCTACGATGACCCCGCTGAGCGGCGCATAGGCCGAAGTAAGCCCCTTGGCGATGGTGATGAGATCAGGCTGGATGTCGTAGAGTTGAGAGCCGAACATACGGCCGGTACGGCCGAAGCCGGTGATAACTTCATCGGCGATAAGCAGGATGTCGTACTTGCGCAGAACAGCCTGTATGGCTGACCAGTAACCGGCAGGCGGCGGAGTAAGGCCGCCCGTCCCGAGAACAGGTTCACCGATGAAGGCGCCAATGGTTTCGGGATCTTCGCGGATGATGAGAGCTTCAAGTTCAATGGCGCGGCGTTGAGAAAACTGCTCCTCCGATTCGCCGGGATTTGCGTCCCAGTAGTGGTGCGGCGCGCCAGTGCGGAGAATCGCAGAAACAGGCAGGTCCATGAAGTTGTGGTAGAAGTTGAGGCCGGTCATGGAGCCGGCCATGACTGTATTGCCGTGGTAAGCGCGGTCGCGGGCGATGATGCGCTTCTTCTTCGGTTTGCCGATGAGGTTGTGGTAATACCAGACAAGCTTGGCGTTGGTTTCGTTGGCGTCCGATCCCGATGTCCCGTAGAAGACGCGCTGCATCGGCCCGCCACCATTCGAGATGGGGGCCATTCTTACGAGGCGGTCTGAGAGATGAATAAGTTTTTCCGTGGAGTGGCCTGCGTAGGTATGGTAGTAAGCGAGTTGGTGCGCCTGGCGAGCGATGGCGTCGGCCACTTCAGTGCGGCCATAACCGATGTTTACGCAATAGAGGCCGGCGAAGGCGTCGATCAGCTCATGACCTTCCGTATCGCGAATGCGGACGCCGCTGGCTGATTCCACGATGGTCGAAGGCGACTTTCCACTGGAAAAATCCGAGATGCTGGTTGAGGGATGCAGAACCGAAGTCCGATCCGCATGATGTAGGGCAGCGGTCGCAGCTTCGTTGGCTTGATCGGATACAGATGGCAGAGAAGTTGCTGACATGGCTTCCTCGCGGGCAGAGTCGGATGTCTCTCAGATTACATCAGGAACAGCCGTCTGGAGCCGACGCTAGATGACGAAGGCGCCGATGCGAGTCTCGGAGCTGGTGAGCGCGTCGCAGCCACGGTCGAGTGCCTCGTAGTCCAGGTCGTGCTGGGCGCGAAAGGCGCGAAAGGCCTCTTCACTGCGCCAACGGTCAATGGTCACATAACGACCGGGGACATAGGCGTCCTTGAGCAGCTCGGTGCCGAGGTATTCGGGCGACAGGCTGAAGAGTGTGGCCCATGAACCCTGCGCGCCGTAGGCGGCTTCGAAGCCCGCAACCTGCTCTTCCGCGATGTCGAACTGCCACAGGATCACAAACATAGACTCTCTCTGACGATCTTTTTGAAAACTCTCTTTGACTGACATTATCGCATTTAATAAACCGGTGTACGAAGCGCTATCCTGCATCTGCCCCGGACGAAAATCGAGAATTGTATAAATTGATACAACCCACTGGGAAACGGGAACATCGTAATAAGTGTTGGAGTATACCTTCTGTACGAGTAAGTTCCTCACTTACATTTCTTGTTGATTTCTTCTATCTCTTCGCACGTTCTGGTGCGCCCGTAAGTATGTGAGCATCCGTTACCTTCGGCGATTTTTTTCACTTATTTTCCAGATAGGCAACCCGAAGTAGAATGCTGTCGTCCTAGTAGGCACGCGAGCAATATTGCTCGGCAAAACAAATTCCTTGGATATTCCCAGAAAGGTTGTGGTTATGGCTGTTACTAATGATGTATTCGATCCCCACGAGTATCTGTCCAAAGGAGGGTTTGGAAAGACCCTGTTGCAGGCCAGGAAGAACGAAGGGATTTTTTCTCAAGGAGAGCCGGGCGATACGGTCTTCTATATTCAGAAGGGCAAAGTTAAGCTGAGCGTTGTATCTCCTTCCGGCAAGGAGGCGACCATCGCCATTCTGGGTGCTGGACACTTTGTCGGCGAGGAATGCATTACTTCCGATCAGCCAACGCGCACTTCTTCCTGCAAGGCACTTACTCCATGCATGATGTTGCGCATTCGCAGGCAGGAGATGGTGCGTGCACTAACCGAAGAAGGCGCCATGTCGCGGCTGTTCATCAAGTACCTGCTCTCGCGGAATACGCGCATTCAGGCAGATCTGGTTGATCAGCTATTCAATTCCAGCGAGAAGCGGCTGGCGCGCACATTGCTTTTGCTTTCACAGACGGGCCGCGAAGACATGCCGCTGGCTCCTCTGCCGAAGATAAGCCAGGCGACACTGGCGGATATGGTGGGCACAACACGTTCCCGGGTGAGCTTCTTCATGAACCGGTTCCGCAAGCTGGGCTTTATTGAGTACAGCGGCTTGAATCGGATTCATGTGAATAGCTCGCTGCTTTCGGTCGTCCCGCTGCAGTAGGTACTAACTCCCCCGGGGTACAATTTGGTTGGTTTGCGGGCGCGATTCCTAGCTGGAAATTGCGCCCGTTTTTTTTTTGCCTATTTAACGCTTGAGTAGATCGATAGGTTCGGTGAAGTCGGTTACCCGGATATATTTGGCTAACGTCGGATGCTGGCGTCGAAGCGCTAAATACATTTCCCAGGCTACCTTTCTGTAACTGAAGTGACCGGCGGGGCCGCTTCGAAGTTCCGAGATATATTGAACCTCGGCGAAGTCCATTTTGAACAAGGAACGGATCCGGGTTGCAAGGGGGAGTAAGTAGAGTGCGGATTGCGCAGCTTCCGGAGCGTTACCTTGGGAAATCTGCCGGCTGGCGCTGAAAGCCGCTTCTACCTGGCCCTGATATGCCTCGAGAATGCCCGCTTCGGCCAGGCCCGCCGCATCTCCCGACTCGGGGGTTTCGTAGCCGTGGAGGTATGTGAATTCCTGGATAATTTGGGTGCAGCGGCGATGCCGATGCATATCGCGAAAACCACCTATGTCCATGAGGATGTCGAAGCGCAGATTGGCTCCAGCGTGGAAGGCGCGCAGGGCTTCGTCGTGGCGTCCCCGGTGGCGCAAACCAAGTTCGATAATCTCCGCAACGTGGGCTTCCGGAAGAGTGGCGGCGAGGTCGCGAATCTGGCGATAGGGGTGGTGACTGGCCGAGTAGAGCAGCGTCGCCGCCAGTTCTACCTCCAGAGACTCGGTGCGTTCAACCAGATCGACGACTGGAGCGGGCGCGATGGGCGTGTTGGCAAGGAGTTCTGCTGCGGCCTGGGTCAGGTCGGCATGAGTCTGCTGAGCATAAGAGCTAGGCTGGGCATATTTAACCAGCGTGGGTGCTGCGTGGACTTCACGCGATAGCAGCAACTCGGATTCCGTGGCGAGTTCAGGGCTGAGGCTGGCGATTTTGGCTTGCAAGGTTGCACTTGCTTCAGCATGAAGATTCCAGGCAGGGCCAGTCGCGGCTTGCTTCAGCTTTTCTCCGAGGTCGCGTATTTCAGCGGCAGGGTGCGAGAGCAGCCGCGAAACCTGGGTTTCAAGCGTGCGGGCATTGACGATCTGGCCCAGCGATGTGTTGGTCGCCAGGGGCAACAAGTAACGAGCGACATCAAAGGCCCGGGCTTTGAGCGTCCGCTCATAGGCGTCCTGCTTCATTTCTGTCGGACAAACGACCCTTGACTTCAGAGCCTCGAATACAGCCGCTGAAGTACTGGTGTAAGCGGTGAAAAGATCTTCGACAGTCTCCGTGTAGAGCTGGCGGGCTTCTGCCGCTTCGCCAAAGTTGGGTAAATACCAGCCAGACTTCTGGAAGTTCTGATAGCGAGTAGAGCGTTCCTGGCCGTCCCAGCGCTGTTCGTCGACGAGAACAATTGCCGCGAAAAGCGAAAGACGCTCAATAGCGAAGGCGACATGCGCCAGATCGGCGATGGAGCGGTGACCGTACTGAAAGTAGAAGGTATTGAGGAATTGCTCGGCGCGCTGAGAGCTGATCTCTTTAAGCGACTGGCGCATGGAGAGTGAGGAGCGTGAGTACTTGGCCATGGCATACGCCAGAACTTCCGGGTCTGCGCCGTGAACGGCGAAAACCTCGGTCTCGTTGTGAGGCTGGCTATGAACGGGGGCGGTCTGATCGGGGGCGGGGGCTTGAATAGGCATAGTCGACAAGAATCTCTGGCGACCAGAATACGGCATCGAGGGGATTGACGCTGGCAAACCGGCTTAACGCTATTCCAGCCGGCAGTTTTACTTTTCTACCTGGCTTAGATTCAGGCAATAAGCTTCGCCCTGAGCCGAGTTGCTGGCCTGAAATCTGTCAGGTGCGCAAGCAGTTCCACTGGATGCACAGGCTTTTGCAGCAGAGTGAAATTGTGACCTGCATTTCGCGCTAGCGCCAGCAGATTGAGGCTATCGGCCTGTCCGGAAAAGAGAATCACCTTGCAATCGGGCACCTTGGAGCGGATCTCAACGGCCAGATCGACGCCGTTCATTCCAGTGAGGCACACATCGCTGATGAGAATTTCTGGGGGAATGACCAGCGCCATTTCTAGCGCGGTTTCCGCATCGTAGCAGGCCATCGCCGCGTAGCCCCAGCCTGCGAGGATAGCAACGCGCGTATCCGCAATGATCTCCTCATCGTCGACTACCAGCACAACCTGACGATGACCGCGCTCTTCGATGTGCGAGGCGCCTAGTGGTAAATCAGCAAGGGGAATGGTTTCAACGTTCAAAGCGGAGCTCATAAATTCTGTACCTCAAAATGACACTAGCAGCTTTCTGAAAATACGGGTTAACTCTTTTTGTATGTGATTCTTACAGGTTAATTTCAGTTTCTCGAAAATCGATCTTGTACTCTGCGTCGCCGGTATGGTAGTTTATTTTATCGTCAGGTTAGCAATACGTTTATTTAACGGGAGAGAATGCTTATGGCTACGGATAGCAGCCCCAAGTCTTCTATGAAGTTTGAATCTGTACTGCAGGCGGACGTGCCTACCGGCCGCAATGGGAAGCACAAGGAAATTGTCTCCCAGTTGTTGCAGGACATTGCGCAACTGAAAACCGGGAACGCTTTGAAAGTTCCGCTGGAACAACTGCCCGATACGAAGGAAAACATTCGTTCCGCGCTCAACCGGGCGACCCGCGAAAAAGGCATGAGTGTGTCCACGTCGAGCGACGACGATTTTCTCTACATCTGGAAGTCCTGAAGCAGCTTGAAACGCCTTCGTTCCTCTTATCGCGTCGCTTTTCCTTGAGTTTGCTTTGGGTTCGGCTAACATTTTCACTACAGTTCTTACAGAACCGGTACCGCCACCCCGCACGATCTTGCGAGGTCAACAAGTAAAGTGAAAATGCTCTAGGATTGCAGAGAGCGGGCTTTTTCCGGTGCCGTTCTTTCCCGATTTCGCTCCGGGCAAGACTTCGACACGAATTGAGCACCTGATCCATGCGCGAGACTCTGGACAGAACGTCGCATCGCCCCTGGCCGCTGCCACCGGGGCGCTGGGCCATGTCGCAGCGCTGGAACGATCTGCTGTTTGCCCACTGGCCGATGCGGGCAGCGGAGATTGAGGAATTGCTGCCGGAGGGATTGGAAGCGGATGTCTTCCAGGGCTCGGCGTGGCTGGGTGTGGTGCCTTTCTGGATGGACAAGATCCAGGTGCATGGTTTGCCCTCGATTCCCGGAGCGCGGACATTTCCGGAATTGAACCTGCGTACCTATGTGCGCGACCGGCGCACGGCCTCTCCCGGTGTGTATTTCTTTTCACTGGAAGCAAGCAATCTGCTGGCGGTGATGGCGGGGCGCGGGTTTTATCATCTGCCCTACCATTGGGCGCAGATGCGTCTGAAGCCCTTGAAGGTCGAGTCCGGAGGAGCGCGGGAGTTCTCCTTCTACAGCCGGCGTCTATTGAGCGGCAAGCCGGTGCGCTTTGCGGCGCGCTATCGCGGACTGGGGCCAACCTTTAAGTTGGCGCAGAGCAGGCCGGGGACAATCGAGTACTTTCTAACCGAGCGCTACTGCCTTTTTACCCACGACTCGATGGGAAGGCTGCTGCGCGCGAATATTCACCATGTGCCATGGCCTTTGGAACAGGCAGAAGCAGAGATCGAGCATAACGATTTGCCCGGGCAGGTTGGATTGACGCTGCCGGATACCAAACCGCTGCTGCACTATTCACGGCACCTGGCGGTATATGTGTGGCCGACGGAGCTGGTGCAACAGGCGATGCTGCGCACCGGGCCGGCGGTGGCTTCAGCGTAGGACCGCGTCTGCTTTGAAGAGTGCGTTTATACCTCGGAGTGATCCCCAGCGACGATGGCCTGTCGCTGGGTTGTCTATTGGCTAGTTCTCCGCCGGCTTATCCATTTGCTCGATCACAAATGTGCTCACGGGAGCTTCTCCCGACTGCAGTCTAAGCCCAAGTTGTTCCTGCATGGTGTCGGAGATGCCGGCGGTTGCGTCCTGACTCGAATCCTGGCCGGGTGTCAGGCGTAGCGTTATGTCATACGGACCCTTGAGTCCGGTCTTGTCTATTACCTTGCGATTCAACACTTGTGAAAGAAAGCCGGCGAGAGCTGATACCGGTCCGTTGGTCACGGTCACTTCGTTGGCCTGTTTGGTGATGAGGGTCTTGTCGCTAATGATAGATTCGCCATTGAAACTCGGCGGCGGTGGTGTCGCTGGAGTTTGCGTCAGCTTTGCACCGCCGCTGGCGACGACCAGATCGTAGATGGGGAGATTTTGCGACTCGCTCTTGAGCTGCAGGTTGAAACGCTCGGCGAGCAGCGAGATCACCATGGCCTGAAGCTGTCCTGGCCGAAGGAGACCGTCTCGCATGACGATCATGCCCGGCGCTGGAAAAGGTGCGGGAGGCGGAGGCGGCCCGGCATGCAGCGCAGTCGCCAGGGCGGCCGACTCTTTCCAGGTTGCCTCCACATCGTACCGGTCAGTGCTGGCCCAGTCGGGGCCGCCGGTGAGCTGGTAGCCGTCAATTCCATACGCGTATTCAATCAGTCTCTTCGATGTGACACAGGTCGCTGTGAAATGGCCGGGCTGGACCTCCACGCGGTCTAAACAATCCGGCGAGCGGCTCGGCCTTAGGCTTGCCGTCTCAAAGGACTGTTTCGGCATGGAAGCAGTGTAGGTAGTTTGGGCATTGAGTTGGGGAGCATGCATCGCTCCGAAGACAATTGGACCGGCGAGCGTGGCTGAGGCCATTGCAGCCAACAGCACTTTGCGGCCGAGGGTGAGATGGGTTGCGGATTGAAAATTCATGATGCGAGTTACCCTCCTTTTGAGATTGGAACCGGCTACGCCGGAGACGCACGAGAGAGGTGTTTCCACACAGAATCTGCAGGCCTTCAGCAGGCTTTCGGCATAGATTTCAGGCTGGCCGCCAAGCTGCAGGACTTCTTCATCGCAGGCTCGTTCGCGTTCTTCGAGCAGTTTTGCGCCGATCCACCAGACCAGCGGATGAAACCAGAAGGCGGCTTCGACAAGCATATGAAGCGCAGCGGCGAGATTGTCGCGGCAGCGCACATGCCACAGCTCGTGGGCCAGGATGGCTTGCAGATGGTCATCGGAGAGATGCTCGGTGATTCCTTCCGGCAGCAGCAGAACAGGCCGGAAGATGCCGAAGATCCCCGGTTCCATGGGGCCATGCGATCTCAGCAGAGTGACTGGCTTATCGATTCCGATGACTTGTTGCAGACGACGGAGGGCTTCGATCTCGCGTCCCTGGGTTATTGACTCCGCGTCCCGGACAAGGGTGGAGACCCGGCTCCAGCGCACTGCCCAGGAACACAACACTGCAACTGTTCCAACCAGCCAGAGCGCGGCAACGACCGCCGGCAACAACAGCCAATATCCGGCGGGGTCTGCAGGTTGCACCGTCTGGTGAAAGGGCTGGCCAACCTGCTCCACTACGGCATAGATCCCTGCCGGAGAGCCGGTGGATGGATGGATCTGGGCAAGACGATTCCCCACAGCGATGAGCCATGCGAAGGGGACCAGAAACTTGAGTGAAGCCGCCATCCACAGGCCGAAGCGCACCCGGGCATCGTACTTCCGGAAAGCCGATGCGACAGCGGCAGCTGCAGCGGCGAAGAGTGTCGACTGCCAGAGATGGTTTGCGGCCAGAGGCGCGGCTGATTTGCAGAACGATTCAATTGCATGGATGCTCATGGCTTGCCCTCCTTCTTCTGCGCTTCGAGGTTGCGCAGCGCCTGCTCTGCTTCCTTGATGTCGTCGAGGGTGAGCTTTCCTGATTCGATGAGGTGAGCCATGACTGGCTGCGACCTGCCGCCTAAGAGGGCAAGGAGATCGTCGATGAGCCTGCGCTGGGCTGAGTCCCGCGAGACGGCAGCGGCAAAGATGTGGAAGTTGCCCACTTTACGCACGCGCTGGACGATCTGCTTGGCTTCCATGCGATAGATGGTGGTCTGGATAGTGGTGTATGCGGGCTTGCGCCGGCCGGGAAAGGCCTCCTGAATTTCACGAATGGAGGACTCGCCCCGACCCCAGAGGGTCTCCATGATTTGAAACTCGAGCTTGGACAGTTTGCGTTCGGTCATCCTTTTACTCCTACAGGTGTCTTACTTTCTACTACAGTTGTTTGTTTTGTCAAGATTGTTTTGCAATCTTTTTTCTGGCGTCTATTCCGGCAGCCCCGAGGAATCGGCGGATGGGGTTGGGGTGGGGCCTGATGTGACGGGCGCGCCTATAATCTTCAAGACTGCGGTCCGGCGGCAGGACGGCGCAGAGGGAGTTCAAGAGGAACATATGAGCGGATTGCAAGGGCGGATTGCGCTGGTGACGGGTGCATCCCAGGGGATTGGACGGGCATGTGCTTTGGCGCTGGCTGCAGACGGCGCAACGGTGGCGCTGGCGGCGCGGAATGAAGCCAAGCTCGCCGAGGTTCAGGCGGATATTGAGGCTGCGGGTGGCACCGCGGCTGTCTTCGCGCTGGATGTGGCAAATGAAGCTTCGATCAAAACTGGAGCGAAGGCGGTGCTGGAACGCTTCGGTAAAGTTGAGATTCTAGTAAACAATGCCGGGATCACCCGCGATGGCTTGGTGCTGCGCATGAAGCGGGCTGACTGGGACGATGTGTTGGCGACCAACTTGACCGGAGCCTTTCTGCTGACTCAGGCGCTTTTGGCCGCAATGCTCAAGAATCGCTGGGGGCGGATCATCAATATCTCCAGCGTCGTGGGACGTACCGGACAAGCGGGCCAGATGAATTATGCCGCGACCAAGGCGGGGCTGATTGGAATGACACGCTCGCTGGCCCGAGAGGTGGCCTCGCGTGGAGTGACGGTGAATGCCGTGGCCCCGGGGTATGTGGAGACGCCGATGACAGCCGTGTTGAACGAGGCGCAGACGGCAGCCATGATGGCGACCATTCCGTTGGGACGCGCAGGAACGGATGTCGATATTGCCCATGCAGTGACATACTTGGCGTCGGAAGGTGCGGGGTATGTGACCGGGCATGTGCTGGATGTGAATGGCGGCATGTTCATGGGTGGATAGGCCGGCAGGGCTCTACAACTTTCGTGCTTACCCTGCCTCTGAAGGATTGTCGGTGATTGGCCGATAGCCAGAACTGGAGTTGTGCGGATGGTGACCACCGTGACCGGCGGTGTCGAGGGTTCTTCACGAGATATTGCGGCGCGTGCGGTAGTTACCGCGCCGCATGGCCTGCGCTATGTCGCCCGGCAGCCGATTCTGGATGCGCACGGAAACATGCACGGCTATGAATTGCTGTTCCGTGCCGGCGCAACCTCATCCGCCTTCACCGGGGATGGGGATGCGGCCACGCGAACGGTCCTGGACAATACCTTGATGTTTGGCCTGGAAAAGCTGACGGGCGGTCTGCCTGCGTTTGTGAATTGCACCCGCGAGGCTTTGGTGGGCGGACTGGCGATGGTGCTGCCGTCGGAGCATACAGTGCTTGAAATTCTAGAAACACTGACGCCCGATGCCGAGCTGCTGGCGGCGTGCATGGAGTTCAAAGCAAAGGGATTTCGCCTGGCATTGGACGACTTTACCTGGACTCCGGAGTGGGCTCCATTCATGGCCATAGCGGACTACGTCAAGGTTGATTTCTCGATTACCAGCCCAGAGGAACGGAAGCTTCTGCGAACCAAGCTGAAAGGCACATCGACGATACTGATAGCGGAACGCGTGGAGACACCTGCCGATTTCAAAATGGCCCGCGGCGAAGGCTTCACGTTTTTTCAGGGCTATTACTTTTGCCGTCCGGTGATCATGGAGAACCGGACTATCCCTTCAAACCGGTTGGTGCATATTGAGATGTTGCAGGCGTTGCACGAGTATCCTTCGGACCTGAAGAGGATTTGCGAACTGGTGAAGCGAGATCCATCGCTGACCTACCGTCTGTTGCGCATCGTGAATTCTCCTTTATATGGAATCAGGCACGAGATCAGGTCGATCCAGGCAGCGCTGGTGATGATTGGCGAGGCCATGTTTCGCCGGGTCGCAACACTGGCGATCGCCAGCGATGTGAAAGGCAATCATCCGATGGAGCTGTTGCGCATGGCCTTTCAGCGAGGCCGATTCTGCGAACTCCTGGCGCTGATGACCAAGCAGGACCCCACCGAGCAGTATCTGCTGGGAGTGTTGAGCCTGCTTCCGCCAATGTTGCAAGTCTCAATGGAGAGTATGGTCGCGGCCCTGCCACTGCGAGCCGAAATTCGCAGGGCGCTGCTGGGGGAAAGTAATCCCGCACGGCGCATGTTGGACTGGCTGATCGCAAATGAGACAGGCCAATGGGAGCGTTGCGACGAGATCTCCGTGGCCGTTGGTTTGCCAGACGCCGATCTACCGAAGCTATATGCCGAGGCGGTGCTTTGGGCTGAAGCAAATTTGAGTCTGGCGCTGGGGTAAAATCGGCCGCGTTATTTGGGCTGAGGAGTTGACGAAGAGCCAAGGCCGGGTGAATTGGGGGCTGCGTCCGGACCACCTTGCTCCCGATTGCGAGGCTCCATGGCCGTGACGACGGTAGCGAGGAAGACGCCTCCTTTGACAGCTCCTTCGGCGCGCAACTGTTCGCCAGGTTGGATATCGGCGAGCGTGATCGATTCGCGCCGTTTGCGAAATGACGTGTTTTCGTCGACATCGATCGTATGTTTGGCATGGTCGACCATGCCGTCGATGGTGATGGTCGTGCCTTCGATGCCGGTAATACGGCCAGCCAGCCAGGTTTTGCCGTAATTGGCCTGCATTTCCCGCATCTGCTTGGCGCGTTCAGGATCGATTTGCGCGATGAAGATGGCGCCGATTGATTTTTTGACGGTGTCTTCTTCGCCACCGGCGGTGATAATGTCGCCGACCTTGATGTCGGTGGACTTCAGAGGCTGTGGTTGCGCGCGCGTTCCGTCGCCAGCTTCGGCGTCGCTCCCCTGGGCACGAACGCGACGGCCTTGTCCCGAACCCTGTCCTGGGCCCTGCTTCACAATCCGCGTATTCACGCTGTAAAAGATGGTGAGAATCTCGCCGGTGTCCGTCTTGATGGTGTAGTGGTCGGGGGCAACTTCAGTGACCGTGCCAAGAATTCCGCGAGCCCCTACGGGAAAATTACCCATCCCGCGCATTCCCTGTCCGCGGCCCTGCCCCTGAGTTTGGCCCTGAGTGGCCGCCGGTTGCTGAGCTCTACCCACTGCTGCGCCAAAGATTGCCAGAGATGCGGCTAACGAGGCGAGGATGGCAGAGCGCTTCAGCATGATTCGAAATCCTTCACAAATCCTTTGAAGAATAGACGGATTCTGCGCATCAAAAGCTACATTGAACAGCCGGGGAGTCGTAAACTCTTTGGCAGTATTGGGATATACAGCGTAATTGATGGACCGGCAGGTCAATTTTCTCAGAACGATGAGGCGAGAGGTTCATGGCATCTTCTGTGGTTGTCGAGACAGCAGAATCAATGGGATTGCGGCAGCGATTCCAGACGGTGCGGCGACGGAGCCTTTCGCTCTGTGAGCCGCTGACGCCGGAGGACATGATGGTGCAGTCATGTCCAGAAGCTTCTCCGGCCAAGTGGCATCTGGCGCATACAGCGTGGTTCTTCGAGTCTTTTGTGCTCAGCGAGTTTCTGGCCGGGTACCAGGTCTTCAGCACCGATTTTCCCTGGCTGTTCAACAGTTACTACCAGAGCTTCGCGGAGTTTCCGGATAAGCGGTTGCGGGCCTCGTTTTCCCGGCCGGGCATTGAGGAGATCCTGCGCTATCGCGGGCAGGTGGATGCCGCGATTGAGCGGTTGCTGGAAGGCAATGCACCCGAAGAGGCGCTACGGCGCATCGAACTGGGGCTGAACCACGAAGAACAGCATCAGGAGCTCCTGCTAACCGATATCAAACATGCGCTCTATACCAATCCTCTGCAGCCGGCGTATCTCACTTCAGCCAATGAATTGCACAGCGCCGAAGCTGTCCCGTTGCAATTTCTGGCCTATGACGGCGGCTTTGTCGAGATTGGGCAAGACGAGGCAGACGGATTTGGTTTTGACAATGAACGGCCGCGTCATCGTGTGTGGCTTGAACCTTTTCAGTTGGCTTCGCGTCTGGTGACTTGTAGTGAATTTGCGGAGTTTATCGCCGATGGTGGATATACGCGGCCTGAGCTATGGCTCTCGGTTGGATGGGAGACAGTGCGGGCACAAGGCTGGACTGCGCCGCTCTACTGGCGCAAGCAGGATGGCGATTGGATGATCGGATCGTTGCGTGGAAAGCGTCGGCTGGCGGAGATTGCGGACAGTCCTGTCGCGCACGTCAGTTATTTCGAAGCCGATGCCTATGCTCATTGGGCCGGCAAGCGGCTCGCAACCGAAGCAGAATGGGAATCTGCGGCGGCAACGCAACCCGTAACCGGGAATCTTCTGGAAACCGGAAATCTGGAAACCGTAACGCCGGAATCGTGTGAGGATGGTCCGGTGCAGATGTTTGGCGATTGCTGGGAGTGGACGGCGAGCGCTTATCTCGGCTATCCGGGGTTTGCCCCGCTGGCAGGATCGCTGGGTGAATATAACGGCAAATTCATGAGCGGGCAGATGGTGCTGCGAGGCGGCTCTTGTGTCACACCCGCGGCGCATATTCGAGCCAGTTACCGGAACTTTTTTCCACCGGAAACGCGATGGCAGTTTTCAGGAATCCGGCTGGCTTCCTGGTGACTAAAGATTCATCAGTTATCTTCACAACCGCTTTCACCTCAGGAACATCGAAGAACAATGGCCGCTACTTACCCTCCGCTTGCACTCCCTGAAGTATGTTCACAACTGATGCTGGCAGCGATGCAAAAGGCCGCAACCCTGGCCGAAGCTCAGCCGCAAGCCCCAGTGCTTTCTCCCATTGCGGAGATCGTGCGCGAGGGCCTTCTGCGGATGCCGAAGCAGTTGCCGCCGTGGCTGTTTTATGACGAAGCAGGTTCGCTGCTCTTCGATCGGATCACCGAGCTGCCGGAGTATTACCTGACCCGCATGGAACGGGAGCTTCTGGCAGCCCACGGCGACGAGATGATTGCGGCGGCAGCTGGCGGTCAGCGGCTGCGGCTGATTGAGCTGGGAGCTGGTTCGGCGGATAAGACGCGCACCTTGCTGGCAGCCGCATTGGCGCATCAAGGGACCGTTGAGTATTTGCCCGTCGATGTTTCGGAGACTGCACTGGAGATTGCCTGTCGCCGTATCGAAGCCGAGCTACCAGGAGTGGAAACCGCACCTGTAGTAGCGGATTACACGGTGAGCTGGGCCATACCCGAGCAGCAGGGGCGGCAACTGCTGCTTTGGATTGGATCGAGCATTGGAAACTTTGAGCCGGAGGCGGCGGTAGAGGTGTTACGCGGAATTCACGCGACGATGCGGCCGGGGGATGGCCTGTTGCTGGGCGCCGATCTGGCGCCGGCGGAGCAGAATGAGGCTCCCGCGGGCTGCAAGTGTATTGATGAGCTTATAGCTGCGTATGACGACGCCGATGGGGTGACGGCGGCGTTCAATCGAAATCTGTTGGTGCGGCTGAACCGCGAGTTGGGCGCCGAATTCGATCCAGAGGCGTTTGAACATCGAGCCGTCTGGAACCGCGATGAGTCGCGCATCGAGATGCATCTGGAAAGCCGCACGGCGCAGTCTGTATGGATTGAGGCGCTGGAGATGGAGGTCCGGTTTGCGGCTGGAGAGCGGCTGCATACCGAGAACAGCTATAAGTACACAGCTGAACAGGTAGCCGGGTTAATGGCGCTGGCTGGTTTCCCAGTGGAGCGGCATTGGCTGGCCGAGGCGGCGCATGGGCCCGAAGGGGCTTGGTTCGCGGTGCTGCTGGGTCGGAAATCCTAAGACCAATACACATCTCCCCGCAGATGTGCGGGGAGATGTGATGCATCCAATATTTTTCATTTCCTTCTTGAGCAAATCCCGGTCAAGCAAAAACGCCTATTGCGGATGGTCGACCTTGACCAGAAGAATATCGTGCGTGCCGAGTTCGATCGGCATTTTGTCGGTTAAAGTGACTTCCTTGCCGGTCCAGAGATTCGTACCTGTTTCCGAACCGTGCAGACCCAGCTTCGCCAGGTCCAGATGGAAGGGGTGGGTGGAGTATTTATCGCTGCCGACGTTGATCACAGCGATAGCTAGCGCGCCGCCTTGCAGTTCACGGGTCCACACTTCGACTTCGCCATCGCTGTAAACACGTCGTGCCTGTTTACCTAAAGCGTCCTGATCGATGGCGATCACATCCTTGTTGGTGAGGATGGACTTGATCTCAGGCTTCATGTTGGGTAAATCGTTACCGGCCAGCAAGGGCGCGGCGAGCATCGCCCACCAGCTGAAATGCGTACGATTTTCGGCCAGGGTCAGCTTGCCATTGCCCACTTCGAGCATGTCGGGATCGTTCCAGTGGCCAGGTCCAGCGTAAGATTCAAGGCCTGCCTGTTGGCTGGCGATGTCGTAAATGCTCTGCCAGCGCGCCTGCACGTCTCCCGTAGTTCGCCATAGGTTGCCGCCGAGAGCCGGCGCCCACTCCCAGGGAGAATCCCAGCCGTACTGGCAAAGTGAAAAGACAATGGGACGGCCGGTCTTCGCCGTCGCCGCTTTGAGCGCCGCACCCATCTTTTCGTAGGCAGCGACCATCAGCTTCATCTGTGCGGCTTTATCGTTGGGCGCTTGCTTCTCCATAACGTCTGGGATGAAGCTGCAGAGGTCGTACTTGAGGTAATCGAAGCCCCAGTCGGCATACATCTGGGCATCCTGCTCCTCGTGACCGAGCGAGGCTGCGTATTTGCCGCAGGTCTTCGTGCCAGGACCGGAGTAGATGCCGATCTTGAGCCCCTTGGAGTGGACGTAATCTGCGAGAGCCTTCATGTCGGGGAACTTGCTGTTGGTATGCAGCACTCCACTGGCGTCACGTTCCGCTTCCCAGCTGTCGTCAATGTTGACGTAGATGTAGCCGGCGTCTTTCATGCCCGTGGCCACCATCTGATCGGCGGCTCCGCGAATGTCTTTGTCGGTGACTTTGGTGGCGAAGAAGTTCCAGCTGTTCCAGCCCATGGGCGGAGTCTGTGCCACAGGAGCCTGTGCGTGAATTGCAGCGACGGACGCCAGCGAAACCATGGCGAGTGCGAGCATTGCAGTGCGGAAGCGCATCTTTGACCTCGAAATGAGAATGTTTACAAATCAATCTGCGAAGGGGTTGAGAACGGTTCTGGCCCTTGGGAGGCGTTTCAGGTTTAGCTGCGCTGGTAGTCGCCGCTCTTGCCGCCGGATTTGGACTCCAGTTGGATGGAACGGATGACGATCGATTTGTCGAGCGCCTTGGTCATGTCGTAAATCGTGAGCGCGGCCACGGAGGCCGCCGTCAGCGCCTCCATTTCTACACCCGTAGGGCCGGTGGTGGCTACTGTTGCATGAATCTGGATTCCGGCAGGCATGATTTCGGCAGTGACATCCACAAAACTAAGCGGGAGCGGGTGGCACATGGGAATAAGCGCGGAGGTCTGCTTCGCAGCTTGAATTCCAGCGAAACGAGCTACTTCAAGCGGATTACCCTTGGGATTTGCAGGCAACGCGGCGAGAACATCCGGCGAGAGTTCGACGAAAGCGGAGGCAGTGGCCTCGCGGCGCGTGGTCAACTTGGCGCTGACGTCAACCATATGGGCACGGCCCGTCTCATCGAAATGACTCAGGTTTTTGGCTTCGGACATGGGCGGCTCCCAACGGCAGCTACCAGCTTACCGGAGCCAACGCGAGCCTTCATCAAACCTTCATAGTACCCAGGGCAACCCGACGTCGGCATGTGATCGCAGACGCTCGGCGATTTGGCCCGTGTGATGCGCGAGATGGCGCAGGTTGTAGAACTGCAACTCCAGCTTGTTGAAGGGTAGCCAGTAAAAGCCTGAGGGAGCATCAAAATCCAGAACCGCGGTCCGAGTCTCTATCTCGCGCTGACAGAAATCAGCGTATTGCAGCAGTTCGGCCCGTGTGTAGGGCTCGTGAATCTTGGCTGGAGCCTCGGGCCTCCAAGGAACGGCGCCGAAGTAGTTGGATTCAGGCCGATGGTGCTCCCAGGCGACGAATTCCTTCTCAGAAGGCGCTAGATAGAAGTGGGTGTAGAAAAGCGCGTGGTAAGCGATGTGCCAGGTTCTATTGGGAGCGCCCGTGAGCCAGAGATCTTCAGGGCAAAGCTCAATGGCCTTGCGCAGCATGGCCAGAGCCGAGTTGTACTGATGCGGGATCGATGCGACTGCAGACATACGATTCAGGCGGAGGCTGGACGAACCAGCTCCAACAGCGAAACCGAGCGATGCGGCTGGGGGTGGAAGCTGTTGGTGCGATGGGTGATAGTAAGCTTCTCGCGGCTGAGCAGTTTGCGAATCTGGCTGCGGGCATGATCGGTCCACGGGCCGCTCTTGTCCAGGCGAATATAAGTTTGCCAGTGAGCCAGCGCTCTCCTCCGCTCTCCCTTGCGCTCGTAAGCCAGGGCCAGATTGTAGTGCGCGTCCGCATAGCCAGGTGCGAGGGCGATGGCGCGGGCATACGCGGCGATCGATTCATCGGGACGCTGAAGCTCATCCAGTACATTGCCGAGATCGAAGAAAGCAAGTACATAGGAGGGGTCAGCCTGCGTGGCGCGGCGGTAAAGCTCTTCTGCGCGAGCGTACTGCTTCTGGTGGTAGTGCAGAGTGCCGAGGTTGATCAGCGCCGCAGTGTAGGCCGGATCAACGGCAAGAATGGTGCGATAGAACTCCATCGCAGCCGGCTTCCGGCCCTGCTCCTCGGCCTGCACAGCCTGGAGGAAGAGCTTCTGCAACTCTCTGTCGGGGCCGCCGGCAGTGCGCGCGGGCGGCAGCATGGCAACGGTGACACCGTGGGGACCGCCGGTAGATTCGAAATCGAAGAGCAACTGGCGGCGAATGGGATCGACCATGATGCCCGAGTGACGGAACGCAAGACGGGCACCGGTACGGACCACAGCGAACTCCTGCAGCGGATTGCTCATGCCGGAGACAGCCTGCATAGCCTGGACGGAGTTGCGGATGCTGCCGGGCCGCATGCGCAGATGCTGTAGCTCCTTCAAAGTGCGCAGTTGAACCAGATCTGGAAAACTGTAATCTTCTTTGAAAGGAATCAGACCTGCCCGCTCCCAGCCAAGCAACTGGCGGGAGCTGATACGAAGGATACGCAGAACTTCGAGACGGCTGTAGCAGGTCATCAATCGAGTCAGAGGTCGGGTCACGGATCGGGTCACGATAGCGTTCACCTTTTGGCCGGATTGAAATCGACCTTGATGAACTAAGGCGATTATGCCGCGATTATCCGTGGATATCGGCGTACTAACAACCACCATTCGAAGAATTTCGTGGATAAACGGTACCTAATCTGGTTCGGCGAGCTGGATTGCGGGCATTGTTTTGATTTTGCCACGAGCAAAGCCGCCGAGGAGCCTGGAGCCGACAACCGGAGTTGAACCGGTAACCGGCTGATCTGGCTTTGCCATAAACCGTGATGGAGCTCTTATCGCAACACATTCACTGCTGCTGCGCCGATCGCCAGTTGCGAGAAAATTTGTGTCCAATCCAACAGCCCGCGCAGCGCGGTTGGACGCAGTGTCTTATCGGGAACAACGATGGTGTCGCCCGGATTCAAATGAAGTTCATTGAACGTGTTACCCCAGAGCCCTTTCACACTCGAACGGCCAACTACTGAACCATCGGCGCGAATGACAAAGGTGTGGCTCCGATCGGCGTCGCGATCTGTTCCACCTGCCATGAGCAGATATTGTCCCACCGTCCCTCTCGGCCGGTATTCAAAGGAATTCTGGTCATAGACAGCGCCAACCAGGTTGACCGTCGCCGGCTCCGGAGGAACAATAAAATGATCGCCATTCTCCAAACCGATAGCCGGCAAATCATCGATATTTTTGCTGTTCGCAGGTAAGCGCAACACGATTCTGCCAGTAGCCCGGATTTGTTTAAGGCGTGAGATCAAATCCTGTTCAGCGGCACGCGCTCCCGTAGTGCTGGCAATCGAGCCGGCAGAAGAGGTTGCGGACGAAGTAAGGGCCAGAGTTCCGCGCTCGGCATCCAGGTCGACTCGGTTAACATATTCGTCGATACGCTGTTGCTGCAGGATGCGCGTAGATTCGCGATCGAACTCCGAGCCATAGAGGTATGCCTTCCCAGCCAACCCTCCGGCGCGGTGCACCAAATCCCGCAACGTTTCTCCCGGTAGAACACTGTAGACGCCCGCATGGACGAATTCGCCTTCGAGTCTCACATACTTGGTCTGCTGTTCGAGCGGAACGCGAATGTCGCCTTGGGAAAAAATCGTGATCGTGTCACCAGGTTCGAGGGCAAGATTCTGACTGGCGTCATGCTTGAGTACTAGCTGCCCCAGATCGAAAGGAAGCAATGAGGTTCTCAGAGTCTCCGGATCCAGTCGCTCAACAACGGCGTAGCCCCAATAAATTTCCGGAGCCGATATTCGAACGTCATTGTGAGGCGCGGAGGACGCGTCCCCCGGCCTGGACATCTGATTGACCCTGGAGCCAAGCGAACCTCCCATGCCAGACATACCACCCTGGTTCTGCTGGTCCGGTCTCGTTGCATAGTTCTGCTCTGAGCCGTCTGAACCTTCAGAACCGTCGGACCCCGTTCTCGAATAATATTCCGACCCCGAATTTTCCGCCTTCGCATCGTTCGAGTCCTGCCGCTTGCGGGGAGTCAAGGCAGAGGTTAAAGTATCCTGCGAAACGGCTGAGGTGAATCCGTCGCGATTGGATTCCGGTGTAAAGGGATCTCGCCCCATCTTGGAGATAAGAGGCTCAAACTCCGGAGCCGGAAGACCGAGATGGCTGCGCTTCCACCAGTAATCGCGGCTAACCAGCGAGTCGCGGTCCGGAATCAAGTCACTGATATGCATCCCTGCATGCCAACCGAATCGACCGGGATTAGCCACGTTTCCTCGTAGCGTAATCGTCTTTTGATAGGCCGGGAGGATGGAGTAGATGCGCAAGACGTCTCCATCGGCAAGCGCCACACCCAGACCTTCCTGGTCAAGCCCGATCTCCATGGCTCCGCGAAGCTGGCGGTCCACGACACGTTCCACGGAGATACGGGCATTGGAGGCTACCGTGGTCGTTCGTCCCGCCAACTCGATCAGATCTCCGACCGTCTCATTCCCTCGCAGTTCATAAATTGCGGGGTTGTGGATGCTTCCGGCGATCGCCACCTGAGCCCCAACCGGTGGAATGTATAAGACATCCTCAGGCAACAGGCGAATATCTTTGGACTTGTCGCCATGAATCAAAAGCGCATATAAATCAAAATCGGTGATTGTTTTTCCGTTCCGATTCAACTGGATATGGCGAAGAGAGCCTTGAACGGACGGGCCGCCGCTGGCGAAGAATGCGTCCACTAAAGAACTCAGGGAACTGATCGTGTACGCGCCCGGACGCCGTGCCTGACCGGTAACGTATACCTGGATCGAGCGGATTCGTCCCATGTCTACCGACAAATCGAAATTGCGATATACCCGGCTAACGGCCGCACGCAAGTGCTGGTCAAGCGCGGAGAACTGCAACCCGCCGACCTTCACAGCGCCTACCCCCTCAAGGTAGATATCGCCCGACCGATCCACTCGGAGGTTGCCGCTATAGGTCACCTGACCCCAGATGCGAACCCGTAATTCATCGTCCGGGCCAACGACATAGTCGGCGGTCACAGGAGCCAGATCGTTCGGGGAGAAGGTTGAAGGGACATCGCGAAACAGGTTCGCCCCATAAATCGGAAGCAGTTGGCCTGCGCTGGCAGCAACAAATCGCTGAAACTCCGTGGGCGGCTCCGGGGATAGCGACATAGTTCGTTGTTGCGATTTTCCGCTCGTCCCAGGGTTGTTCAGGTTCATGCCCTCCGAGGTCCCGGCCCGCGAAGGACGGCGATCCTGAGGCTCAAGAGAGTCGCCCTGCTGCTGCTGTCGTTGTTTCTCGTAGTAGTCCCCTCGCTGGAGGTTCTGCGCGCAGGTTTCCGACGTACCACCCAAGGTGTCCGTGCACGGATTCGACGGATTCTGCTGACCATTCGTCGGGTCACTCTCCGGATCGCCCGGAGGGTAGCTCTGAGATTGAAGCACCGTGCTAGCTGCAGCCAGCAGCAGTGCGAAGGATACGGACAAACAACTATTCATAGGTTCGATTCGTTCTCAAAGAATTTGATCTTTGTCATGACGATCAGCCTTCGAGACAAGCCTTGGGCTGGAATCGATGCAACAGATGTCCGGTCTTCCGTCATCGGTAATGGGCTCCGGTTCAATTCGCATGTCACCGAGGCCCATCAGAGATGAACGCGACACTTCGGCAAGTCTTGGATTAGAGGTTTTCGGGTCGGGCAACAGCACTCTACAACAATAATCGAATTACCGTGCACCCACACGACGTAAAACCGCCGGAATCGTCCGAATCAGGATCGACAAGTCCATGCCCAGACTCCAGGATCGAACATACGAGGAATCCAGGCTCGCTCGTGTCGAAAAGCTCACATTGCTTCGTCCCGATACCTGCCATAGTCCCGACAGACCGGGAGTCGCCGCAAGATAGAAGCCCAGCATGTGCTTGTAGAGAGGTAGTTCAGCTCTGACCACCGGGCGCGGCCCAACCAGCGACATGTTTCCGCGGAGAACGTTAAAGAGCTGGGGAAGCTCATCCAGGCTCCACTTGCGCAGAAAACCGCCAACAGCCGTAATCCTCGGGTCGTGGACATCTTTGTGGGTGCGCCATCGCGAATGAACCTCGAAGTGCGACACCGCGTCAAATCTGCCGTGGCTTACGTTCTTGGTCTCCATGGACCGAAACTTCCAGATCCGAAAAGGACGGCCATTTCGGCCAATTCGCACTTCGCGGTAGAAAATCGGTCCCTTGGAATTGAGGGCGATGGCAGCAGCGATCAGAAGTCCTGGACCCAGGCAAGCAATGATCATCACCGTTGAAAAAACGATGTCAATCCCTCGCTTCACTCCCAAGTATTGCCATGACTGCATCCTCGACTCAACTGGAACTAGAGAGAGCCGAGGTGCTACGTCTTCGTAGGTCGCAGCGTTAAGGTCGAATTCCTCTGAAGCGTAACTAAACTGCGGCTGAGGGCTTACAGATCCCATGAGTCCTCTACTGAGTGGTAGTTTTGGCGCCTTGACACGAGTTATGGTCTCGTTGAAAATCTTTACCCGGAACAACACCTGTTTTCTTGTTGAAGCTCCAGTCGTGGCTCATCTTTTCAGAAGGTAACACATCACATACTCATACATTAAGACTTAGGCCGTTAGGGATTCATAAACAAGGATGCCGTCACAGAAAAAATGTTTCGTCACAATTGGACGTTGGCTGCATAGGAAAGGTTTGTCCGCTGCAAAACAACCGGGAAAACGTGTATAAAACTGAACAGTTTAACCTGCAAGTCGGGGGTTTTTAGTGTTTGAATACTCTCTAATGTTTATTAGTATCTAAATACAAAAATATATTTTGCCTCCGAAGATCATGGCTTGTCGCTCTGCTCCCTCGCAGAAAGGGATCGACCGCATTCGACCACTCAACAGGCGACCTGGTGCTACTGTTCGGGCCTACAACCTTGAAAGTCTTTCAGAGCACATTGGATGAAGTTCATACCTTCTTACCTGATAGGTATCTTTATGAAAATTTAATTAATCTTCCGCGCGCGTTGTGCGGTCGAACGTGGGCCCGTGGTTTCAAATGAAAATTGGCTACGCTGCATCAACGATCTTGTTGGTGCAAAGCATCGGGCAGTCATGGAGGCTGAAAAAAAACAGGCTGATCTGGGTTCATCTCCGGTTCTAGGCCCTGATCGCAGCACGCAGCAACAGTTCTCAATTGAGTCGTTAGTCAAATTTCAATCTAACAATCCGTGTAGGTCATATCGCATTTATTATCAATAAGATACAGCTGACGGGCAGATTTTAGCTGGACATTCCCTCTGTACTATATTGACTTTGATGACCGCTGAATTACATGTCGCACTCGTGAGTAGATTTGATGCGACCGATGTTCGTGTTCTCTCTGGTGCCACCCATTTCACGATAAGCGCGCTGAAGCGACGCTCCGTCAGTGTCACTCCGCTGGAACCTGTGGTATCGACTTGGATGAGACTAGCTGTTTAGTCCCGGCATTTGATGGTGCATACTTTTCCCAAGCGTGGAAGGAGGCACTATGGGCCAGGTTCTACACCGGGGCACCACCACGACAGCGGCGATCCGTCGAGCGATGCACATTACTCTTGCTCCCGAACTCTACTCGAATCTAAGTCTGCTTGTCTTTTCGAAAAGAGTCTTCCAAATGGCCGCGATTTTTGAAATCTTTGACGGTAAACCGAACGAATTCCTCAATTCTGTTCTTGAATATCGCACTGTCAAACTGGAGCGAATGCTCGCGAATGGATTCAGGACAGAACTCGTCCTCGTTCGATTCAAAGTCGAGGATTGCTCTTACTAGGCTCGAAGTTGATTGGTCCGCAAAGAATAATCCTGTCGGATTGTCTCTGAAAGCGTTGCCCGGAAAAACGCCGCGCACCGTTTCCAGCACGCCACCTGAGCCATAAGCGATCACGGGTCGGCCAAAGCTCTGCGCCTCAACAGGGACAATTCCAAAGTCTTCTTCACCGGGAAAGAGTAGCGCTCTACAACCTGCAAGATTCTCGCGGAGTTCGCCATCGCTCACCTTCCCAAGGAATTCCACCCTAGGCCCGGCCATCTGCCTAAGAGCCTTGTATTGCGGCCCGTCACCGATCACTCTCAAGCGCCTACCTAGTTCCGTGCATGCGCTTACCGCTAGATCAAAGCGCTTGTAGTCCACGAGGCGCCCTACCGCCAGGTAGTAGTCGCCTGGAACCGCGTTTAGATTGCCCGCGATGCTTTCAACTGGTGGATGAATCACTGTACTCTCACGCCCGTAGTGCTTCTGGATACGTGAAGCAATGAAGTGTGAATTCGCCACAAAGTAATCTACGCGCCCTGCAGAAGCAACATCCCACAACCTCATATAATGAGCAACTATGGAAAAAATAGTGCCAACGAGCGGGTTCATCGCACGCCTGTATTGCGGATACATCTCCCAGATATAACGCATGGGCGAATGACAATAGCAGATGTGGCAAGTCTTTGAGGAGGTGATCACCCCCTTGGCGGGTCCGGATTCAGAGCTGATCACGAGATCGTAGTCACTGAGATCGAACTGCTCGAGGGCAATAGGCTGCAGGAAGAGGAAGTGACGATGAAATCTTCTCGATCCAGGTACTCGTTGCAGAAACGAAGTCTGCAATTTTCGACTCTGGAGGACGGGAGCGAGCGTTTCACGGTTTGAGACCAGCGAGAACAGGTCGGCCTGCGGGAATACCTCTGCAAGCGCTTCGACTACCCGCTCGCCCCCAGCGCGGCCGACGAACCAGTAGTGAACGATCGCGACGCGAAGACTCGACAAATCCGTATTTGCTGAAGTAGAAATCTCCATCAACTGGCAACTGCCCTATCAATTATGACATCCTGAACCAGCAAGCTTCCCAACAGAGTGACAATCGTCGTCATCTCCGCTTCTACGGTAAGAGAATGTTTGCCCGCCAGACTCATCTAAAATCGAGGTGACTGTCTCAACCGCAATCACAGCGCACCAGACCACAACTACTACACTGGGTGTTGGAAGGAATCAGGAGCAACAAATGAAAGTAGTCATTCTGGCGGGGGGACTTGGCAGCCGCTTGAGCGAGGAAACGACGCTCCGTCCCAAGCCCATGGTTGAGATCGGAAGCAAGCCGATTTTATGGCACATTATGAAGATCTATTCCTCTTTTGGAATCAATGACTTCATCATCTGTCTCGGTTACAAGGGCTACATGATCAAGGAGTTTTTTGCCAACTACTTCCTGTATTCTTCCGATGTCACTTTTGATCTTGAAAACGGAACCACCGAGTGTCACAGAAGTGACGTCGAGCCGTGGCGTGTTACTTTGGTCGATACCGGAGCTGACACGATGACCGGTGGCAGGCTGCGCCGTGTTCTTCCATTCGTCAAGGATGAAGAAATGTTCTGCTTCACGTATGGCGATGGGGTGGCAGACGTAAACATCGCCGAATTGATCGATTTTCACAAGCAGCACGGCAAGCTGGTAAGTCTGACAGCGGTGCAGCCTACCGGTAAGTTTGGCGCCCTTGCGATCGACGAGGATACAACAGTCTTATCTTTCGCGGAAAAGCCGAAAGGCGACGGGCGATGGGTGAATGGCGGCTTTCTAGTCCTCTCACCTGGGATCGGAGCGTACCTCAAGGACGACTCCACTATATGGGAGCGCGAACCATTGGAAACCATTGCCAAGGAAGGTAACGTCGCGGCTTACAAGCACCCGGGATTTTGGCAGTCGATGGATACCGTACACGACCGGGCAATTCTCGAGGATCTTTGGGCGAAGGGTTCTGCTCCTTGGAAGGTTTGGGGATGAACTGGAGCGGCAGACGCGTGTTATTGACCGGGCATACCGGATTCAAGGGGAGTTGGTTGTCATTGTGGTTGCAGCAGAAAGGCGCAGAGATTTGCGGTATCGCGCTGGAGCCACCAACCAGGGTGAATCTGTTTGAGGATGCCAGGGTCGGGCAGGGGATGCGCTCGGTGATTGGAGACATACGTGACACCGAACTGGTCAAACAGACCTTCCTCGAACACCGACCGGAGATCGTATTCCATCTCGCGGCACAGCCCCTGGTACGCAGCTCGTATGAGGACCCGATCGGCACCTACTCGACGAATGTAATCGGCACAGCGAGCGTGCTGGAGGCTGCACGAAAAACCGACAGTGTGCGAGCTATTATTGTCGTCACCACGGACAAGTGCTACGAAAATCAAGAATGGGAATGGCCTTATCGGGAATCAGACCGGCTGGGTGGCTACGATCCCTACAGCAACAGCAAAGCGTGCGCCGAGCTAGTGGTATCTGCTTACCGGAATTCCTTCTTCAATCCAGCAGATTACAACCGCCACGGAGTCGCTATCGCGTCTGTCCGCGCCGGAAACGTAATCGGCGGTGGAGACTGGGCAGATGATCGGCTCGTACCGGATATTATCCGCGCGTTCACCGAAAGGCGTCCGGTGCGGATTCGTAACCCGCATGCGATTCGACCGTGGCAGCACGTTTTGGAGCCGCTGCAAGGATACATCCGGGTTGCGGAGTCTCTCTGCGAAGAAGGCCCTGCAAACGGAGAAGCCTGGAACTTTGGGCCCGAACAATCCGATGCGCAGCCGGTGGAGTGGATCGTGCATCAGCTCGCTGAGGTCTGGGGTGAGGGCGCGCAATGGGAGCTTGAAGATGCATCCCAGCCGCATGAGGCGCACATCCTGAAGCTGGATTGGTCAAAGGCACAGCGTCGCCTCAGTTGGCATCCCACTCTGGGGCTCGGAGACGCGCTGGCGATGACTGTGGAATGGTACAGGCTAAAATTGATGGAACATAATATGCATGAGTTCACCGGCAAACAAATCAAGAGCTATGAGGACCATTGCAACCAGACACTCGCATCGAGAATCCAAGAATCATGGCCAAGCGGAGTACAGGCGTAAAACGTGAATCGAAAAGATGAGATCCGGGCCGCGATTCGGCAACTAACAGCTGAATACTACGAAGAGGCCTACGCCGAGAAATTATTCTTGCCTGGAGAATCAGCAGTCCCTGTTTCAGGGCGGGTCTTCGATGATCGCGACATGTTCGCGGTGATCGATTCCGGGCTGGATTTCTGGCTGACTGCGGGTCGATTTGCCGACTTGTTTGAATTCAAGTTTGCGAAATTTGTTGGGGTTCGCGATGCGCGGCTGGTAAATTCTGGCTCCTCGGCAAATCTCGTCGCGGTCTCCGTACTGACCTCCCTCACGCTGGGAGAGCGCCAACTCAAACCTGGGGACGAAGTGATTACCGTTGCAGCAGGATTCCCGACAACTGTAAATCCCATTATCCAAAACAGGCTCGTCCCTGTCTTCATCGATGTGGAATTGGGAACCTACAACGTCGATGTCTCTCAAATGGAGAAAGCCCTTAGTTCGCGCACCAAAGCCGTGATCTTCGCGCATACGCTGGGCAATCCTTTCGATATCGCCGCCGTCTCTGAGTTTGCCCGAAAACACAATCTATGGCTAATTGAAGATTGCTGCGATGCCCTTGGCTCTACCTTCGGTGGCAGGAGAGTGGGTACGTTTGGCGATATGGCTACTTTTAGCTTTTATCCGGCCCACCACATCACCATGGGGGAAGGCGGATGCGTCGGAACCTCCCAGCCTCGACTCACCAAGCTCATCGAGTCGTTTCGAGACTGGGGCCGTGATTGCTGGTGTGCGCCAGGTAAGGACAACACATGCGGCAAAAGATTTGATTGGCAACTGGGAACTCTGCCGCACGGATACGATCACAAATACACCTACTCGCACATCGGTTACAACCTGAAAGTAAGCGACATGCAGGCCGCGGCAGGTGTAGCTCAGTTGGAGAAGCTTGAAGACTTCATCGAGGTCCGCAAACGCAATTTTGCCTACCTGACCGAACACCTGCGACCATTATCGAAAACGTTCCTGCTGCCCCAGGCGACGCCTGGATCGGAGCCGAGCTGGTTCGGTTATCCTATGGCAGTCCGGCCGGAATCTGGCCTGGAACGCGATGAAGTAATCCGGTTTCTAAACTCGCGGAAGATTGGCACAAGGCTCCTCTTCGGTGGAAACCTGCTTCGTCAACCCGCCTATCGAGATATCGAAAAGCGTATCATCGGCGATCTGCCTAACTCTGATTTCATCACTAAAAACGTCTTCTGGATCGGGGTCTACCCAGGATTGACAAAGCCGATGCTGGACTATGTGGTTGAGAGTCTGAGTGAAGTTTCAATCCGATGCACTACCTTGTAGAAGGGAGATTTAGTTTTCCCTTTTCGTCCTGTGCCACAACCGGGATGGTTCACGGTTTTCCGGTGGCGAACATATTCGTCGAGAACAAGTTCACGTTTACACATATTAGCCGGCGAATCGCCAGCAGGAGATCGGATGCGGGTTGCTGATTACATGGCAGAAAAGGTCGTCCAGGCTGGAGCGGACTGCTTCTTCGTGCTCACTGGTGGGATGGCGATGCACCTTAACGATGCGTTTGGCCGTATTTCAGGCCTGCGCTATTACTGCAATCACCACGAGCAGGCGTCGGCAATGGCCGCGGATGCCTATGCGCGTCAAACAGGAAAACTTGGCGTGGCAATGGCCACCAGCGGACCCGGAGCAACAAACCTGTTGACGGGCTTGGTTGGCGCCTACCAGGACTCAGTGCCTGTGCTTTTCCTCACGGGCCAATGCAAGCGCGTCGAGACCATCCGCGGACGGGGTATTCCCGGTCTACGTCAATGTGGATTCCTGGAAGTGGATATCATTCCCATCGTGGAATCAGTCACCAAGTATGCGGCCTACGTGGAAAGTCCGGAGCGCGCGCGCTATCACATCGAAAAAGCCATTCATCTGGCCATGACTGGGCGTCCGGGGCCAGTGTTGCTCGATGTTCCACTGGATGTGCAGGCAGCACATTTTCCTGAGCAATCCGAAGGTTACACTTCCGAAGAAATCCATGCGCCGCTTTGTGATGCAGCCGATGTGCAGGATATCTTTGAAAAGCTGGCCAGTGCCAAGCGTCCATTGATCCTGGCTGGACACGGTATTCGCGTTGCCGATCAAGTCGAGCAATTCCGCGAATTGGTACATCGCCTTCGGGTTCCCGTTGTAGCCTCCCTGATGGCCAAGGATCTGATGCAGTATGACGATCCACTGTTTGTCGGCCACCCAGGCCCAAGAGGTGCTCGCTGTGCCAATTTTGCTATCCAGTCAGCCGATCTGATTCTGATACTCGGCTGCAGTCTGCACATTCAGACGGTTGGCTATGAAGGCGACCTATTCGCTGCAAATGCGCACAAAATTCAGATCGAAATCGATCCCTCTTTGCTCGAGCGGGAACGTGTGGGGGTACAAACCAAGTACAACTGGGATATTAAGGACTACCTTCCCCACTTCACGGAACAAGCCAAGAGCTACCGTGGTGCAACCTGTCGGAAGTGGCTTTCAGCATGCCAGTCTTGGAAGGAGAAATACTCGATCCTAAAAGAACCGCATGATTTTGGGGCATCGACTGATCCGATAAATCTTTACGAATTCGTGGACGTCTTAAGCGATTTACTCAATGGAAATGAAACCATTCTGACCGATGCGGGCCAGCCTCATCCGATTCTGGGACAGGCATTTCGCATCAAAGGGAATCAACGTTATATCAACCCCGGCTCCTTGGCAGAAATGGGATTCGCGCTTCCAGCAAGCTTTGGACCTGCGGCTTCAGATCCTAATCTGAACGTAATTGCAGTGACCGGTGACGGTTCTTTGCAGACTAATATCCAGGAGTTGCAGACGCTGGTGCATTATGGCTTCAACGTGAAGCTCTTTGTGATCAACAACGGTGGATATGGTTCAATCCGAAGAACACAGGAAACCTTTTTCAAAGGGTTTTTTATGGGAAGTACACCGGAAAGCGGAGTAACCATGCCGGAGACTGAGCCAATCTGCAAAGCGTATGGACTGCCCTTTGCGCGATGCGAGAACCGCTCCCAACTGAGGTCCATCCTGAAGCAGGTGTTAGCACAGAAAGGACCCATCCTGTGCGAAGTCATGGCTCAACATAACCAGAAGATTCTTCCCGGCGTACCTTCCTATCTGCTCGAAGACGGAAGCATGCGTTCCAAAGCTCTGCACCAGATGGCCCCAGAAATCGGTGCGACCTATGAAGAGGCCTTTAACGCAGCAGGCTTAAGCTGAGGGGAAATTATGCCGCCTCTGCCGGCCGCCGATATTGATTTGATTCTCACGCGAACAGAGCCGCTTTGGGAGGAGATGCGCGGAAGTCGTCTGTTTGTAACGGGCGGTACGGGTTTTTTCGGATGTTGGCTGGTCGAGAGCTTCCTCGCTGCCAATCGCCGATTCGACCTAAAGGCACGGCTCTCAGTGCTGACTCGATCACCAAAAGCATTTCTTGACAAGTGTCCTCACCTTGCAGACGACCGCGCTCTCATGCTTCTGAGCGGCGATGTTTGCAGCTTTGAATTCCCAAGTGGCGACTTTCCATTCGTGATTCACGCTGCGACAGAAGCGAGCGCAAAGCTCATCGTCGAAGAACCGCTGCGAATGCTTTCGACAACTATCGACGGTACACGGCGATCCCTGGACTTTGCGGCATCGCATGGGACTCAGAAGTATCTTCTGACCAGTTCGGGAGCGGTGTATGGTGAGCAGCCTCCTTCGATCACACACATTGAAGAGGATTTTGCGGGTGCACCTAACCCGCTTGATCCAGCGTCAGTTTATGCGGAGGGGAAGCGTGCCGCGGAACTGATGTGCGCTGTTTATGGAGCAGCGCACAAGATAGAATGCAAGATCGCGCGATGTTTTGCATTTGTTGGACCGCATCTGCCGCTCGATACACACTTTGCGATCGGAAATTTCATGCGCGATGCAATGCGCGGCAACGCCATACTTGTGAATGGAGACGGCACTCCCAAGCGGTCATATATGTATGCGGCCGACCTGGCCATCTGGCTATGGATGCTTCTATTCAGGGCTCCAACCATGGATGCATTTAATGTTGGCTCTGGTCAGTCCATCAGTATCTCCGAACTCGCGCACGCCGTTGTTGCGGCTACCGGCTCGACCGCGAATGTGCGCGTTATGCAATCAGTAGCCAAAGGCGCTCGACTGCGGCAATACGTTCCAAGCGTCACCAAAGCAGAGCAGTTGCTCGGTTTGACTTGTGAGGTATCTCTCGAAGACGCTATTCGGAGAACCGTCGCATGGCATGGCTATCCCCTCAAACTGAAGGACCTATAATAAGCTTTTGGGCTTTGTGTTCGCTGTGAGGTCAGTCTACCGCTGACGAAGTAGACTGAGTTGTGTTTTGCGAGTATCAGCCTCGCGAAATCCGGGGGCAGAGTTATCGTGAAGACTGCGGACGGCGCTAGCTCGAAGAGTCCTCCTCGATCGTTGCAGGCCCGACTCAAGCACTGGCTAGGATTAGACCGCGCCATCGCGTTTACAGTGATGGCGCGCTTCTGGTCGGCAACCGCGGGCGTCGTAACGGTGCTGTTGATAGCACGGTTTCTCTCTCCAAAGGAACAGGGGTACTACTACACCTTTTCCAGTATTGTGGCGCTCCAAATCGTCTTCGAATTGGGATTTTCCTTCGTGGTCCTCCAGTTAGCAGCCCATGAACGGGCCCAATTGACTTTCCTGCCCGACGGCCAGGTCGAAGGCAACCCTATTTCACATGCACGTCTTGCCTCCGTGCTGCAAAAATCGGTTCGGTGGTATTCCGTCGCGGCAGCGCTCATGGCTGCAGCCCTGTTGCCGGCTGGATTGTTGTTTTTCGCGAGCCATCAGCATGAAGGCGCAGAGGTAGCCTGGAAATTTCCGTGGTGTTTGCTGGTTATTGCCGCGTCTTTTACCTTCCAGATCGATCCGGTATTCTCTTTCCTTGAGGGGTGCGGGTCTATCGCACAAGTGGCCCGAATGCGTTTGAGTCAGGCTATCCTCGGCAGCCTCCTTGCATGGACTGCGATGGCAACGCATCATGGGCTGTTTTCTCCCGCGATGATGATTCTGGGACAGGCAACGATCGGATTGACTTTTCTGCTCTCTTCTCCTCGAAGACGTCTCCTGAAGAACCTGCTCGTCTATAAGGTGGGGGAACACTTCGTCGGCTGGCGGCAGGAGATTTGGCCCTTCCAGTGGAGGATCGCTATCAGCTGGCTATGCGGCTACTTCATCTTTCAACTATTCAATCCAGTGCTGTTCGCCTACCAGGGGCCTGTTGCAGCGGGACGCATGGGAATGTCGCTGAGTATTGCGTCGTCTATCGGGGCGGTGGCTATTGCGTGGATGAACACGAAAGCTTCGCCATTCGGGACCTTGATTGCTCGTGGAGAGATCAAGACCCTGGATGCGCTCTTCTTCCGCACACTCTGGCAATCGACGGCACTGCTGGCGGCAGGAGCAACATCTTTCTTTCTGGTGCTGGTGATTGCGGGCAACAGTTTTTCCAAGTTTGCAATGCGCGTTCTACCGCCTTGGGCATTCGCGCTGCTGCTGCTGACCACTATCATGAATCATGTTGTTTTCAGCGAGGCGTTGTACCTTCGTGCACATAAGCGCGAGCCCTTTTTAATTCAAGCGGTGATGGTAGCCATCCTTCTTGGTTCCGCCACTTTGCTGCTGGGGAAATACTGGGGCGCGAACGCTGTCACCGTGGGTTATTTCATAATCGGTGGCGTCTTCGGACTTGCCTCGGGAACCTACATCTTCCTCACCAAGAGACGAGAATGGCACAATCAATCCATAGGCACAAGTGTCTAGCATAAGTGAAGGCAAGAAACTCATGAATGAGGAAATTCAAGGACAAGCCGATTCAAAGCCACTACTGACGATTGCGATCCCAACATACAATCGCGCGATCTATTTGAGAGAGCTTCTGTCCGTTCTCTTCGATCAACTCATCGCTGAACCGCGCGTAGAACTGATCATCTCCGACAACGCATCTCCAGATGAGACACCGTCACTCGTCGAGGAATTCCAAAACCGTGGACTCAAGATTCGCTCCATCCGCAATGAAACGAATATTGGCGCAGATGGAAACTTCCTTCAATGCTTCGAGCGGGCCCGCGGAAAATATTTCTGGCTCTTCGGCGACGACGATATCGTCGTTCAGGGAGGAGTCGACACGGTTCTTTCTCTTCTTGAGAGAAAGGATCACAATCTCGTCTATGTGAACTCGTTTCCACTCGAGGATTCTCATAGGTCCGGCATATCTCAAGTAAAGATTAATGCAATCGAGATGCAAAATGCTAAATCTTTCGCGAGCCGTGTTCATATTTTCTTTACATTTATTAGCGGTAACATCATCAATAAAGAACGAGTTTTGCGCAAGAATCAATTCCCATTCGCTGAGTTGCTAGGGACAAATTTGATACAGCTAGGTTGGACTTATGCAGCCTTGAATGACTTTGAGAGCGGACTATTCATTTCGGACAAGTTAATTGGAGCACGTGTCAATAACACAGGGGGCTACAAACTACTGGAATCTTTTGGGCCGACACTGAAGGCGGTGACCGATCATTGGTTGCGCGACGAGCATCTACGACGGATCATATACAATGGGACACTGCAGCGATTCTGGCCTGGTATGCTCCTTCAATACAAACACTCGGCCAATACCTTTTCAAGCGAGGCAACGCCAAATTTCGTATTGACTCCTCTGTTTCGCAGGAACTTACGCTATTGGACGTTTGTCTACCCAATGATCGTGCTGCCGCACAGCCTTGCCGTTTGCTGGCTACTGTTAGTTCGTATTGTAAATCGAATCGATAGGGCGTGCGGACTCGTTCTTTTGCGTTAATTGCGAACGATAGCATCAACTAAATACATGTAGCGTCTGCCATGAAGATCCTTTGGTGGCATGGACGCGACAAGATGCTCGATTCAAAAAATTCTTGCACTTAGCTCTTCTTCGCTGTTTCGTCTTGGAATAATTCGCGGTTGACGTGGGATTTGGAGGAGACGTATCCTGTAAATTGGAAACGTTACGGTGAGATTTGAACAGATTTAAGCGATTTTTACACGAAAATGGAATCTATACACTGCTGACGCATATGTCTGACCGCTCCAGTGGTCTTGTCCGAAATTGGCTTATATCCCAAAAACTAGGCGTTAAGCAGCTAAAGATCGGACCTCGTGCTTACTTACGGGGCTTATCCTCTATCCAGATAGGAGAAGATCTTTCTGCCGAAGCTGGCCTGTGGCTGGAAGCTATCACCAAGTTCAACGACCAGATATTCTCACCCAAAATTGTCATTGGGAAGCATGTGCGAATGAGTCAGTCTGTGCACATCGCCGCCACACACTTCGTTGAGATCGGCGACAACGTGCTTATAGGAAGCAACGTGATGATTACCGATCACAATCACGGCAAGTACTCCCAAGAGCATACTTCGCCAGACATCGCTCCAACGCTTCGGCCCCTCGATCACGATCGGCGAGTTGTAATCGGACGGAATGTTTGGCTGGGTAACGGGGTAGTAGTCACCCCCGGTTCCTCAATCGGCGAAGGCGTAGTTGTAGGTGCCAACTCTGTCGTTCTCGGAAGTATTCCGCCGTTTACCTTAGCGGCTGGAGTACCGGCAACCGTGCGGAAAATTTTCAATTTTGATACCGAAAAATGGAGCGACATCGAATGAATCGGGCCGCCTGCACGATCGTCTCCCTAAACTATCTTCCATACGCACGAACGCTTTGCCAATCATTTCTAGCGTTTCATCCGGAATATAAATTTTACGTTCTCTTGGTCGATCGAGTACCGGAGGCCTTGGATGTCTCGCAGGAAGAATTTGAACTGACATTGGTTGAGGATTTGGGAATTCCGAACTTTGAGGCAGTCGCCTTTAAGTACGGCATCCTCGAACTGAATACTAACGTGAAGCCAACGTTTCTCAAGATGCTTTTAGGGAGCGGGCTAGATCAAGTTATCTATTTCGATCCTGACATCCTTGTCTGTTCCGGACTGGACCTAATATACGAAGCGCTAGGGGAGAATGGAATCGTTATCACGCCACATTGCACGACCCCTAATGAAGGAGGCCCCTATTCCGAGGTGCTTCTTCTTGGCGCAGGTGTTTACAATCTGGGCTTTATTGGTGTATCTAAAACGGCTGAGACGGATCGCTTTCTCAGTTGGTGGGAGTATCGGTGCCTTACTCTCGGTTACGACGAACGCTGGGCTGGGCTATTCGTCGATCAAAAATGGATTAATCTTGTTCCGTGCTATTTTGAATCTGTCTTGGTGCTTAAGCACCAGGGTTGTAATATGGCCTACTGGAATCTTCACGAGAGAATGCTGGAGAGAACCCAGGACGCCTGGATCGTCAATGAGGATATACCTCTTATCTTTTTCCATTTCAGCGGCATAAGCATCGATGGCGGCCAGAGAATCTCAAAACATACCGATCAATTCGACCTTGTTTCCCGCCCCGATCTCGCCGAGCTATTTACGGATTACCGCGGGTGCCTTGTAGCGAATGGAATTCGGGAGATGAGTCACTTTCGCTACGCGTTTGGCTACTTCAACAACGGAGAGTTGATAAATAAAATTCAAAGGGCAGCGTTCGCTGCCAACTTAGATCGCTTCGGCTCGTCGAATCCGTTTGATGCGGTCACCCCGTTCTATAAATGGGCGAAGAGCAGTCACTTGCAAGGACGTCAGGATTCCAGCGGGAATTATGGACGAAAGGCCTACAGCGCGTCAGACATGAGAGTTAGGCTGATTAACTCAATGATGCGGGTGGCGCTGCGAGTGCTGGGACCAGATCGATATACGATCCTGATGAAGTATCTTGAATACGCCTCAATTCTGCGCAATCAAAAGGACATCCTTGGGTAACCTGGTGGTAATATCTTCATAGAAATATAGGCGACCCCTGCCACCTAACCAGGCGCAGGGCTCTGTTGCGGCATTGTTCGTGTGTGTATTATCAGTGCTAGCAGTACCCAAAGCGACGGGAACCCTACGTCGGGAACTCCGAATGCCATATCCACGAATAACCCGAGTGCGGCCCACCGCAACCATGCATACTTGCCTTTTGCGGCGACAACAATCTGGATGTACATTAGTGCAAATGCAATAAAGCCAGCAATACCAATGTTGCTGAGCAGCGAGGCGATTATGCTAGAAGGTCTATTGCTGCCTAAGCCAACCCCCAATCCCTTCGAAGCGATGAGAACGTTGAGAGCATAAATGTCGGCGGCAGTTCTATTTATAAAAGAAGATGAGCCGCCCTTCTCCGCAACGCTAAGAATTGCTGTCTGCCCTATTGACGAAACTAAGATGAGCACAAGCGAAATGCCAATGACGGAGGACAGGATGGTTAGTCTTCTCAATTGCTTGATGTTGATGTAGCCGCTTCCATAAATGATAGGCTTTCGCACAATCAATCCAATAAATACGATCGGTATTGTAAGAAAGGATGACGTTGATCGAACTAGAAAGAGAGCGAGTATGGAGAGCAGAACACCGACAATGCCAACTCCATTCTCCAAAAAGTCGGCTAGAAAGCCAGCGCCGCACATCGAGAGAAATACGCCTGCGAAGGATGACTCAGAGAATGTGCCAGGCGCGCGAAGAGTTAGACCGCCTTGATGGGTGTCCTGGAACGCGTATCCTGGATTATTGAGAAAAATCTCATCGGGGAATGGAATACCAAGCGTCGCGCATATTACTTGGCAAATAATCACGCCAACGAGAAAATAAAATGCAACTCGAAAGGCTCGGACCGCGAGAGTCGACTTGCGACTGGATCTCGCAGCAGAGATAACAAATAGAATATTGAGGATCAGGAAAACAGCCTGTGTAACATTCGATAGTGAGAATGTCAACGGTGGGCGGTAAAAGAAGCCATCGTCGATTCCTACAGACTTGTCGTAAACGGGAATTCCCGCAAAGACAATTGGCAAGGTGAATGCAGAAAGGAAGCCTATTGCTCCGAATGCAAGAAGTGAATTGCGCCCCTTAAACGCTGCTTCTGACCCTTTCGTGCCCATCAGCAGCGTCTGGGCGACAAAGAGTAATACGATGACGTAGTATGGCTGAAGCCCCAGAGATCCACCAGTAGTCATCGATGCACCTTGGAATATGCTTGAAAAGATTGCCAGAGCAAACAGGCTCTCGTCACTCCTCCAAAAGCAAATTGAGGCAGCAATAAGGAAGAAAATGCCGATGAGCGTGGGCATTAAGATCTCCGTTCATATCCCTTGCCGTTCCATCAACTACGGCTGAGAATTTCAAGTGTTTGTCGGGCACACTTTTGCCAGCTGAACTTTTCCGCGAAGTTTATGAGATTCTGTTTGAGCGCTGGAGGAGACTTTACGGCCCTTTCAATGGCTGCAGCAATATCCTCGGCATGATAGGGATCGCAAAAGAACGCTTGGCCAGCAAATATCTCTTGCAGCGACGTCGTGCAGGACACAACGATGGGGCACCCACTTGAAAGTGCCTCTAGTGGTGGTAAGCCGAAACCCTCATACAGCGACGCAAAGACGAAACAAGCCGCGTTTTGATAAAGTGCTTTCAGTTCTTGGTCGCTCACATATCCCAAAGCTTGAACCGTGCCTGGAAGTGTCGTATTCTTGCGAAACACTTGGCGGTCTTGGCCACCCGCTACTATT
>Ga0206981_10017_pt1 | contig 43391 bp, 31 predicted proteins | sample Alteio_BWMinCont_17_FD_153312 | JGI IMG/M metagenome (GOLD analysis project Ga0206981, IMG submission 153312) | Enriched cells from forest soil in Barre Woods Harvard Forest LTER site, Petersham, Massachusetts, United States -... | ecosystem: Environmental > Terrestrial > Soil > Temperate forest >... | reverse complement strand
CAAAATATTGTCTAGCAAAAGGATCTAATTCATCTGAGCACAATAAAGCCTTTATCTGCCCTGGTCTAAAATTATCCCTTGAAACTGCTGATTCTAGATAAGCTTTTGCCTGTTGTAGTTCAGAGTACGTTTTGGGAAGGTAAACAAACCTTAAGTCGATAATTTTTTCTTTTGCTAACTTAAGAAGTTCAAAAATCGCAGCTTTTTCTGGATGAACTCGTAAATTTAATACGGAATATAATATATTAGTATCTAACAATACTGTTAAATCTTTTATTTGTAGGCTTTTTATTTTTTCATATTCTGACTTTTCGATTCCTAATGAATAAAACCTTTCCGCTCGCGAGGTTAAAGTTGATAAATACCTTAATTCTAGTTCGGATAAACGGTTGGGATATTCAACAACTAGTACTTTAAATATTTTTTTTAGCTTAATTGATCTTAACTTGTTAACTGCAATTTTATGAATATCGTTATCTTCAGATACACTAGTTTCTTGATATGGTAGAAAAATATCAATAGCTTTCCTGCCAAAGACCATAAAGCATTCTAACAAATATTCATTAAATACATTCCATAAGTGTTTTAGTTCATCTGCTGAAGTAGGTTCATCAAATATTTCGTTAACAATTTCCTCAAAAAGAACAAAACGCTTATTAGATTCTTCTTTAGCTTTTAGTGTAACCTCGTGAATCGATTGTTTTGATAGTTCGGTTAGATGATATTTAGTTTGAACAATTTTTAATTCCTTGTTTTCTGCTAAATAATCTAATTGGTTTTGAACTTCAAATCTTATAGGTTCTAAATGAAAACCAAATTTGATATAATCCAGAATTTCTTCTAACGAAAGTGGTTCGGAAATAGTATAGAGTACATTTAAAATCAGGTCGGATAACATTCCTTCCCTATTGTCAGATTTGGCTAAGTATAAAGCATTAATTAATTTATCAATCTCTTCCATATCAATCCCTAATTAGTTAATTTTCAGCTATGTGGGAAATGGTAATTTACAGCTTTGCACATTGATTATATACATTTGTTGATAAGTAGAGGAATGTTAATAAGATTTGTATCTTCTACTCCATTCAATTGATCGCACTGAATACGAACAGTGTAAACGCTTACACTAATAAGCTGTATGTTTGAGTATGAGCACTTGAAAGAATGATTCGTAGTTTTTATGCTGTAGTTTGGATATAAATTCAGGCATCAGGGGAATTAAATTGAGCAGCCAAACTAATAATTATTATGTGGAATTAATTAAATGATATGCGTATATCGCTTCTTAAGCAAGCCCATCATATAAACATTAATATCCCATTGATTTGCAACCGGCATTTTGGTGTAAGGTAATGCAGGCATATAAGGAGTTGGCCCAAATTCCGGCGTTATTGTTGCAAACCTGGCGCCGCTTTTTAACCGGTGCTGTATAATTTGATCCCACCATTTAAGGTGCGCTTCTACCTCAGCGCTCCATTCTTCAGCCCGTGGGTCAGATACCTGGGCCGATTCTGCATGGCCAACCCTGGCATGGATGTGTATGGTTCTGCTTATTGCCATATCAATGGCTTCCTGCTGCTGCTCCAACAAGCTTTCAGAAACATTGCACCAGTGCGAAAAATCAGCAGTGATCACTACATCAGGGTTAGCTGCCAACAATTCATTTGTAATATGTGCAGCAAACAGTGCTTTATTGCGGTGTGTTTCATGGGCGATAACTACGCCGCTTTGTTTAGTTATTCCAGTTGCAATTTCAAAAAGTTCGCTGTTTTGAGTTGCTGTGAAATAATCTTTCCCGGTTTGCGAGTCGATGAATAAAGGCTGCAGCCCGGCTAAATATTCCAGGTGCCTTTTAAAACTTTTTTTATGCTCGTCAAAATCCTTTTCAAACGACTGATAATATTGAGCGATCAGCAAAAGCCCATGTTTTTTTAATGCAGCAATAATTTCGTTCCTTTCGGCATCATCAAAAGGTATCGGGGTTTCAACCCCATCAAAGCCTGCTGCTTTTACTTTCGCACAAAAATCATCCCACGTAATATTATCAGACCCCCATTTGGGGCAAAAAAAATTGATTTGCATAAATAAACGATTTCATCAAAAGTCAGTATAAATTGCATAGCTTCCTATTGTAGTTTGCACAAAGACAACACTGCCGGTTTAACCATTATGAGAATGGTAGTTGCTATTAATTAACGGGATTCTCCTCATACTCCCGCTGCATTACCCTGGCTGTTTGTGTACTCCCATCATGACTCCATCCGGGCGGATTTAAAAAATATCGCACCTTAGTTTTTAAGCCGGGCGCTTTTTTTACATCAGCCAATAAAGCCTTCCATTCATGGAAAAGGATATTTACAGGGCCAAGGTCATCAGGCTGATGGGTTAGGCCATATTTTACAGGTTCAGGCAGGTTTTCTTCGCGGAAGGTGCCGAACATCCTGTCCCATATAATTAAAACCATACCCATATTTTTATCAAGGTAAGGGACGTTTGAAGCATGATGCACCCTGTGATGAGAGGGGGTTACAAATATAAGCCCATACCATTTGGGCAGCGGTACGTTGTATTGCGTATGCACCATATTGCCATATAGCTGAGTAATGAGGTAAGCATAAAGTATATCAATGGCGTTAAAGCCCATAAAAGCAAGCGGTAAATAAAAAAATACCCGATAAAGCGGCTCAAAAACGGTAGAACGGAAGCCGGTAGTAAAGTTAAAATGCTCTGACGAATGATGTGTTACATGAATTGCCCAAAACAGGCGGCAATAATGGCCTGTATAATGCAGCGCCCAATACAAAAAGTCCTGCGCTACAACCAATACAAACCAATAAATTATGGTATTATGTATTTCAAACAGCCTGAAATGCCAGGCATAGTTTAAAATAAAAAATGTGCTGCCGCCAACAACAAGGTTTAATAAAAAGGCAAGCGTGGTTAAATATATATTGGTAAAAGTATCCCGCTTTTCGTAGTAATGGCGGTTTTCCCGATAGCTGAACCACATTTCAAGCACGGTCATTACCACCAGTAATCCTACCAATAGCAATGCGGTTTCTTGTCTTATGTCGGGGTGGAACATTTTACAAAGTTGCGTAATAAGTTAAACTTTCGCAAAGTTCGGCATCTGTGCATATATTATCAAGACTGAATTTGCCTATGCTTGTCAATAATGTGCAATTTATTTTACCGTTTTGGTTTTTTTTATCTTTTAACATTATGGAACACAGCGTTTCATAATTTGCTTCTGCCAGGTTGTACCGGGGGTATAGATTATTTATCACGGTTACAATTTCCGTCAGTTCATCGCTGCTTAATCCCGTTTTTTTGTGAGATAGGTAGGCCTCGCAGATCATTCCTAAGGCTATTGCCTCGCCATGCGTTAACGGATCTTTATCATTTATCAGCGAGTTGGTTTCAACAGCATGGCCAATGGTGTGCCCAAAGTTAAGCGCCTTGCGGATGCCATTTTCCTTCGGGTCTTCAATAACAACTTCGTTTTTTATCTCAACAGAACGATAGATCAATTCTGCAGAAGGGATACTTAAATCGCTGTTTTTTAGCGCGTCCCAATAAACGGCATCAGTTATCAGGCCATGTTTAAGCATTTCGGCAGTACCTGACAGGATTTGTCTTGCCGGTAATGTTTTTAAAAATTCATCAGTAATAAACACCGCTTTTGGCTGTGTAAAGGTGCCGATGATATTTTTAATATTGTCCATATCTATCCCCGTTTTGCCGCCTACAGAGGCGTCTACCTGCGAGAGCAGGGTAGTAGGTACATGTACAAAATCTATCCCGCGCTTAAAAGTTGATGCCGCAAAGCCGCCCATATCGGTAATTACACCGCCGCCAAGGTTTATCAGCAAGCTTTTACGGTCGGCTTCAAAATCAATAAGCATTTTCCAGATGCCGATGCAAAAATCAATGGTTTTGCTTTCTTCACCTGAATTAACTTCAATGATGTCGAAATTTTCATGACCTTCAAACTGCGCCTGGATCAATGGCAGGCAATGGATAGAGGTATGTTCATCAGTTAAAATAAATGATCGTGAATAATTGCCGGCTTTAACAAACTTTTCAAGTTCTGCTATGCTATCTTCAAAAAATATTGGGTAATTGTCGCTCTGGATGGTTTTCATAATTATATAACGCTGATAGTTTCGCCCCGGAATTCGACCATATCACCTTTTTTTACTTTTAGGCGTTTGCGGAAATCAACCTGGCCATTATACATTACTTCGCCCTCTGTTACAGCTATTTGTGCTTCTCCGCCTGTTTGTACCAGGCTGGCAGCCTTTAGTAATTGGATCATGGGGATATAATCTCCGGTAACTTTAAATTCTATCATGAGGCAACAAAAATAAACTATTCAATGAATAATGAGATATTTGGCTTGCAATTTATAATTTTGCGCACCGGTTTATATTTCATAGATCATAGTTTATGGTTGTTTCCCATTTATTATGAACGATTAACTATGAACCATGTACTAACTGACCATGATCGAAAAAAATAATTTGTCCTTTGAAAATACGGAGATAGCTTTCCGTCATTCTTCAAATTCTGACCTTAAACGCGCCTATTGGTTGTTCAGGGTAATTAACGTTAACTTTTTAGTAAAAATAGGCCCACCTATAACCAATTTTGCTATAAAAATTGGGTTACCTATTAAGGGTATAATTAAGGCCACTATTTTTAAACATTTTTGTGGCGGCGAAACCATTGCCGAATGCGATAAAACAATTGAAAATCTTAATATCGGTAGGGTAGGGACCATCCTTGATTATTCTATTGAGGGTGAGGATGATGAGCAGGTATTTGATAATACCCGCGATGAAATTATCCGAACTATTGAAAGGGCTGCAACTGATAAAGCAGTGCCTATTACTGTATTTAAAATTACAGGAGTAGGTCGTTTTTCGTTATTGGAAAAACTTGATGAAAAGGCGCAGCTTAGCGTTTTGGAACAGGAAGAATGGCAAAAAGCACAGGCAAGGGTTTTAGCAATTTGCACAATGGCGCATGCAAAGGGCATCCCGGTAATGATTGATGCTGAAGAGAGCTGGATCCAGCAAACTATTGATATGCTGGCTTTGGATATGATGCACCTGTACAATACAGAAAAAGCTATAGTTTATAATACTTATCAGCTATACAGGCATGATAAGCTGGTATCGTTAAAAAATGATCATGCAATTGCGGTTAAAGGAAGGTTTATATTAGGAGCCAAATTAGTACGTGGCGCTTATATGGAAAAAGAACGTAAGCGCGCTGCAGAAATGGGTTATCCATCGCCAATTCAACCGGATAAGCAATCGGCAGATAAAGATTATGATGCTTCACTTGATTTTTGTACCGATCATATCGATACCATTGCCTTTGTAGCAGGTACCCACAACGAAGAAAGCTGCCGCCAACTGGCCGAACTTTTGGATAAAAAAGGAATCAACCATAAAAATCCACATGTTTACTTTTCGCAACTGCTGGGTATGAGTGATAATTTAAGCTTTAACCTTGCCAATGCACAGTATAACGTGGCTAAATATGTTCCATACGGGCCAATAAAAGCAGTTTTACCCTACCTTTTCAGGCGTGCTCAGGAAAATACAGCTATTGCCGGGCAAATGAGCCGCGAGCTGAGTTTGATAGTAAAAGAGGTAAAACGGAGAAAGATCTCGAAATAAATGCGTTTATAGCGTCGACAATTTGAAATAGCCAAGGTGGATCTTATCTTCAGGTAAATTGATCTCCGGGGTAATTTCAATCCGGTATTTTTGTTTTTGAGTTGATGAAAGAATATCTTCAATCTGGTAAATATCATCCACATCAATGCCGTATTTGTCATCTATATGGGAGTTTCCGCCAAAGTTATTTTCCTCGAAAAATAAAGTTTCTTTAGCTTCTTTAAATGCTGATGCTTTGTCTGCCTTAACAGCGAGTACGATATAATGCTGCTCGGCAAATTTATTTTCCTGGTAACCACCCAGGTTTATAAAGAATAATTTTTTTTCCGGGGTTAAATTGTCATTCGTTCCTGCCGGTAATATTTTAACACGGAAACCATCAACAGCATTTATTTCGCGCCAGGCATCAATGTGGATTTTTTCCGGCTCGGGCCAAAATGTCTGGATCTCAGGTACAAGGTCACGCAGATAGGCGGCAATGCCGAAGAAAATATCGTGCTGTTCCGTATGCCTGCCGGGAGGTTTGCAGCCTAATAATAACATAAAGAGCTTTGGTTCGGGGTTAAGGTTTTCGCTGACTGGCATTTTATAGATTTGATGAGCCATAAAGATAAAAATCTTAATTTACAGCTTTAGCTGAACTGATGAATGTTTAAAAATAGATTTATAAACATTTGTAAGGTTTGCTGAAACAGCACGACAAAGCGGTAAAAGACAAAGTTTGACTTAAGATTTGCGACTTAGGACTATTGACTTGATGCCAGGTTTGTCATTATCGAATCAAATAATGTAAAATTGAAAAGCACTGGTTTCCGTTAATATTGTATTGGAAATAAATATGAAAAAAATAGTTTGTCAGTTTATACTGGTCTTTACCACTTGTTATAGTGCTTTTGCATTTTCATCTAAAGAAAATCGCCCGGCTAATTTAAAAGCAGCTCATTTAGATACCGCCACTTTTGCTACCGGTTGTTTTTGGTGTACCGAAGCAAAGTTTCAGCAATTGAACGGCGTTGTAAAAGTTATTTCCGGGTTTAGCGGGGGGCATGTTGCCAACCCGACCTATGAACAGGTTTGCACGGGCACAACAGGGCATGCCGAGGTCTGCAATATTATTTTTGATCCGGTTAAAATAACTTACGACGAGCTGATAGCCGCCTTTTTTGTGGCACATGACCCTACCCAGCTAAACAGACAGGGAAATGATGTGGGCACACAGTACCGCTCTGCTATATTTTATCACAATGCTGCCCAAAAAGAAAAAGCTAATTATTACATAGCGAAACTGAACGAAGAAAAGGCTTATAAAAGTAATATAGTTACCCAGGTGGTGCCATATACGGTATTTTATAAAGCGGAGGGTTATCATCAAAATTATTATAATTTAAACACTGATAAACCTTATTGCAAATATGTGATCCAGCCGGAGCTGGACAAGTTTAAAAAGGTGTTTAAAGACAAATTGAAAAAATAAGCGGGCAAATACTTATCCCACTAATAAATCACTACATGAAACCAGTACTAATTTTAGCCATTATAGTTTCAATATCTTTTTCCGGGGCTTACGCGCAACATCTTAAATCTGCAAAAGGCCATGAAAATAATCCTTATTATTCCAATACGGATACAAAGCATTTAAATGTAAGCAATGCAGAATGGAAAAAGATCCTGCCCCCTGCACTGTATGCCACTGCAAGAGAGCAAGCCACAGAAAGGCCTTTCACCGGTAAATATTGGAACGCCAGCGCCAGGGGTACCTATTATTGTGCGGTTTGCGGTAATAAGCTTTTCAGGTCCGACGCAAAATTTGCCAGCGATTGCGGCTGGCCAAGCTTTTTTGAGCCAGTTGGCAAAAACAGTGTAATATATCACAATGATAACTCGGCAGGGATGCACCGCACGGAAGTGACCTGTGCCCGATGCGACTCGCACCTGGGGCATATATTTGATGACGGGCCACCACCAACCCACAAGCGTTATTGTATGAACTCGGTTTCATTAGATTTTCAGCCGGATGGCCGGTAAACGCTATTTTACCCTCAGTCCCGAAAGTCACTCAAGTCCCAGGATTGTTCTGGCTGATGCAAGGAGTTTCTTTTTGACGTTGCAGGTGAAGTTGTAAATCAGCCAATCAATTTCTCTTTATCTTAAAAGAATGATTGCCCGAAGGGCTGTTAACTATAACCCAGCTGCCATCAATTTTAGCATCTTTAACAATTTTATCATCAACCCAAATTGTATAATTATCAGCTATTTTGGGCAGATAGATCTTAGCAGTAGTATTTGCCGGAATTGTAATATCCAGGTTGAAAGATGATCGTGCATCCTGGCTCAAACTGGTTAAAATATCGCCGTGGATGGTGGGGAGTTTCATTTTGGCCCATTTCAGATCGCCAGGCTGGGGTTTAATAATTATCTTCCCAAACCCCGGTTCTGCGGGCTGAATTCCCATAATTCTGCGTGGAATGATATGGGCAGGGGAGGCGCTCCAGGCATGGCTCCAGCTCATATCCTGTGGATCGTATTTTAAATCCCAGGCTTCGGTTGTCATCGTTGCACCAACCCTTATCATATTGAGCCATCCACGGTCTGAATCGTTGGTGATAAGGTCCAAAGCATATGATCCTTGTTCAGCGTTGTATAAGCCTTCCATCAGGTAATTTGATGCGTAAACCCCGCAGGCCATCCATTTTGATTTTACAAAGTTTACCACGCTTTCTTTATGCAGGTCAGGCACCAAACCAAAAGCAAGCGGGAACAGGTTGGCCTGGATAGACGAATGCCTGCTGCCGATACCATCGATATAGATCCTGCTTACCTTATCAAAAAAAGCTTCATTAAATTTCTTTTTGACTTTTTCGGCCTTTTCATCAAAGAAGGCGGCATCTTCTTTATGATCAGTTGCAAAGGATATTTGCGACATCAGCACTAATGCCCGGTAGTAAAAGGCATTAACAACGGTATTGTAATCCTTGCGTTCGTAATTATCTGTTTCACCGCTTGGATATATTCCCTGGTCGGCATCGGGCCAGTCGTCAATATCATGTAACAGATCGCCGTTGTAATGGATAGAGGCCAGAAAGCTTTTTGTTTGTAAACCTGTGCGTGAGCTGATCAGGCCCTCAGGCGTTTCGAGCGCGATCAATGTTTTTGCCTTCAGGTCGTTATAATATTTTTCAATCAGGCCTTTATTGCCGGTATACAGGTAATCAGACCAGGCCATAAATACACTGTGACTAATCCATTCCGTTGGCCAGCTTGCATGGTAGATGAGGTTTTCGGTACTATAACGGGCGGTAGAAAACTCGCGGTCGATTGCGTAATGGCACATTTGCTGGATATAACAATCCGCCTCGTACATCATCCGTTCGCGCTCGCTGTTGGCGTAATCACCGTTAAATGTGTTGGCTATGGTGGAGTATTTACACATCTCATAAATTTGATTAAGGCGGTCATCAGAGCAGCTAAAGGCCGATGCGTTGCTATCAAACTTTACGGTTAAAGCTTTCTGGGTGATGGTATTGATCTTTAATCCGGGCATAGCTTTGATCTCGCAATAGCGGAAAGGGATCACCTCGGGTAATTGTAAAGGCATAACCTGGCTCCATGGAAATTGCGGAACAAAACGGGGGATATTCAACACATAATCATTAACACCTTTTTTTAGGGCGATCTTATAGGTTTGATAAATAATACCGCCGCCGGGCTTTTGGTCTATTGAATCGCCAATCCCTTTTTCACCGATAGAAAGGGTTAGGGAATCAACACTTGCCGCCCCCGGCTCCCATAACAGGTTAAGCGTTAGATATGCAAAGGCGTCCTTTTTAAAGTCATAGAACATGTTCCCGTTTTTTTGTTTAACTGTTTTTACGGGTGTTCTGTCATAATATACAATGGGGTCGCGATCTTCAAAAGCCGGGAGTTTTTTGCCTTGCTCATCGGGCAGCTCTACCCATTTACTCTCGTCGGGCCAAATCTTTACGGCATCAAAATTACCTGTGTTGAATTTTTGTATGTTGCTCCAGGCTGACTGTTTGCCGGTTTTACCCCAGCTGCAAACCCGCCACCAATAGCTTTTATTTTGTTCAAGGGCCTTACCTTCATATTTTATATTGATTGATTGTGCCGATGTGATCTTTCCGGTGTTCCACAGGTCGGGATTGCCTGCTTGCAAAAGCGAAGGCGAGCTGGCTATTTCAATGTGATAGGCAGTTTGGTAATCATCCTTTACGCCGGCATTTACTATCCACCCAAAATCAGGAATTTTGTGGGTAATAACAGCCGATTCAGGATGCGACAACAAATTGCAGAGCAAACCTGTAGGTGCATTTTGCTGACCAGAAGCATTTATTGTAACTACGAAAAACAGAAGAAAAGCCAGATACTTAAAGTTATTCATAAGCTATAATATCTTAATAGTAAAATCCTGAATGTTTGAACCATACCTTAACAAAGCGATTTGCTACACTTACAGCGCACGTGGAATGACGAAAATTTAGATTTATTTACCAAAAATAACTTTATGCAATGTCGCGTTGTTATATAAAGGCGCATAGTTTTTGTACATTTTGATATATTTTGTAATTTCATTTCTTATCAAACAACCTGCGGATGCATAATTTTAACAAATACCTTACCCCATCTTTGATTGATGAAAAGTGGGGCTTTTTTATTACAACAGTTGGCTGTTCAAAAGTTGATGTTAACCAAATCTACCCAAATAACAGGGAGCACCCCGCAACACATGCTTTTACCTGGAACAAAGGCAGGATCTTGAATGATTATTATCTTGTTTATATTTCAAAGGGCCGGGGTACTTTTGAATCGTCAGAAACTGGCGCGTTTGAAATAGGTGCGGGGACTTGTTTTTTCTTGTTCCCAGGTGTTTGGCACCGGTATAAGCCTGATCCGCATTCGGGTTGGGAGGAATATTGGGTCGGTTTTAAGGGGAACTACCCGGAATATTTAATGGCCCAGCAATTTTTTGATAAAAAAAATCCCTTTGTGCAGGTTGGTTTAAATGAAGACCTGCAAGAGTTGTTCCATAAATTGCTGGATTGTGTAAAGTCATCCATCTCAGGCTATCATCAAATAATAAGCGGTATCACCTTGCAAATGCTGGGCATGGTAAACAGTATCACCCCAAATGAATATACAGGTACAGATGAAACCAGCAAAGCTATTGCCAACGCAAAATTCCGGATGCGCGAATCAATTGAAAAGCCTATCGAAATTGATGAGCTGCTTGATGAGATCCCCATGAGCTATTCAAAGTTCAGGCAGGCATTTAAAAAAACAACAGGGCAATCGCCTAATCAATATTATTTAAATATAAGGCTTAATAAGGCTAAAGAATTGTTAACATCCACGTCGTTAAATATAAATGAGATAGCCTATCATACGGGCTTTGAATCGATATTTTATTTTTCAAAACTGTTTAAAAAGAAGAACGGGATCTCGCCAAAGGAGTACAGGAATGGGGACAAAAGCAACATCTAAGCATTTAATTAGATCCACAGTGATGCCATTGCCAATAAAAGAGCTGGGATCATAATTAATGAGCCAAGCTTAAGAAAGGCCCAGGCGCTAACTGTTTGTCCCTCCCGCCTTAATGCCACCAGCCAGAGTATAGTAGCCAAAGAACCTGTTATTGAAAGGTTTGGCCCCAGGTCGACTCCGATAAGGATAGCGCTTTTTACAATTTGAGGAACATGCCCAGCAGCCTGTACTGCACTACCTGCTATTAAGCCGGCTGGCAGATTATTAACCAGGTTACAGGCAAATGCAATAACAACACCAGTACCCCATGTGGTTCTGGCAACTGAATGAATTGCACTTTGATGAAGAAGGTTAGTTAACGTTTCAATAACCCCGGTTTTATTAAGCGCCTCAACAATTACAAACAGCCCCGCAACTAATGGCAGAACAGCCCAGGAAACTCCTTTGATAACAACGAGCGGATTTTTTTTTGCGCGGATAATAACAATTGCCGAAGTTAAAATACCGGTAATAGCCGTGGGTAAGCCGAGTTGAAGATCAAAAGCAGAGCATACCAGCAGAATAATGGCTGTAGCGGCAATGCCCATAATTGCTGTTTTACCGCCTTGCGAAAGTACTGGGATAGGAATATTACTTTCGATTTTTTGTTTCAGCTCGTTCCGTTGGGTAAAACGCAGCATAAAATAGGTTACTGCTATGGCAATAACCGAGGGTAAGATATATTGCGGTAGCCATTGCAGCAATGGCGGCATATGGCTGCCATAGATAACCAAATTGGCTGGGTTTGAAATTGGCAGTACAAATGAAGCCGCGTTTGCAATAAACGCGCAGATAAGTAAGTAGGGGAGCTGCTTTTGCACCTTAGCCGCCTTAACGGATGCCGCTACTGCCGGCGTTAATACCACAGCCGTGGCATCATTTGATAAAAAGGTTGTGACTACAATCCCAACAAGATAAATTAAAAAGAAAAGGCGGGTTGACGAACCTTTGGCCAGCTTAGTGGCGTGTGCCGCAAGCCAGTCAAATAATTTTTCTTCTCTTGCCGTTTCAGCCAGTAGCATCATACCGATTAAAAACAAGTAGACATCGGTGCCTTTAAGTACGCCGGATAATGCATCGGAGGGTAATATTAAACCAAAAATCACCAGGATTACCGCACCCGAAACCGCCCAAATAGCTTCTGTAACTTTAAAAGGCCTGATAATAACACCGGCTATAGCTATAAATGAAATGATCCAAATGGTAATGTTCGTCATATTATTCCAGGACACAAATATTATGAAAGTTATTTCAGGATGCAGGCTTAGCTGTTAATTAGCATTAAAGGTTGAGCAAAAAATTAAATAAATAATGAAAATTTAATTATAGCATAATGTAGCGTGAGTTTTTTTGTGTGCCTGATACCTGATAATAAAACCTGTAAATTTTATCATGAAGGATGAGGTAAAGCGGGTTATAACTATTGCTTAATGAATATTTAACCTGTTTTGTTTATGAAAACGCTAACGTTTGTAATAACCCTGCTACTAACTGCTTTTATTTTTACGTCAGATTTACGGATGGATCTGAAAAAGTCTGTAACTATCGACTCATTAGGCGCTTGCCAGGGGATCTCATACCAGGAGGGAAAAGCTTTCTTATATGGCGACAGGGAGGTAGGGATGATCCGTCAGTTTTCTTTTGATAAAGATACACTGGTATATGATCATAAAGAATATAAGTTAACCATTGACGGTAAAGATGTAATTAATCACCCTACAGGATTGGCTTTTCATGGTTCAGAACCTGTATTTATGGGTAATTCTGTAAAACCTGATAAACCAGGGGGCTCATGGAAGGCGATGATCTATTATATAAACTGGAACGGGTTACGGAAGACCGGCACCCTTGATGGTAATTTATTAAAAACGATTGAAGATGATGCCTGCATCCAGGGTACCAGGCCCGAGTATGTGAGCTATAAACATAAGTGGTACGTTGCTACTGCCGATTATGGCAACCATGGTAACGAAGTGCGTTTATATGATCCCGAACATCTGAAAAACTGCTCAAAAACAAGTGAGCCGGGTGTGCTCTATAAAAAGTTTACCTGTACACCGTGGGTGCAAAATTTATATTACATGGCCGATAAAGGCATTTTGGTATTGATCCAAAATCAAATTGAGGGCCGTAAATGGCGGTTTACCTATGTTGACCTGGAAAAGTCGATTGCATCCGGTAAGCAGGAAGTGATAAAAGTTGTTGATGTTGACGAAAGGAACGATGAGCTTGAAGGCTTTGCATTTACCGGGAACGGTTTAAAGGGAGTAGCCGTTACTTCATCGCGTAAAAACAATGTGAACTATATGAATATTGGCTGGTAACCGGGGAGAATAACGTATTGGTTTGTTAATACACGCTTAATAACCATGCTGCAACCACATGTTAAATTTGCGCAGTTTATCAAAGCAAATCTATGATATATAAAAATTTATCAGAACAGTTGCTGCTGACTAAATGCGGCGATGGTGACACTCTAGCTTTCCGGGAATTATATCAGCAATATAAATCATTTGTTTTTGGTGTGGTTTATGCAAGGCTCAATAGCAGGGAAGATGCATTGGACATTACCCAGGATATTTTTGTCAGCCTGTGGACAAACAGGCAGCAGTTGAGCCAGATAAAAGATTTTAAAATATACCTTTATGTGTTCAGCCGCAATCATGTTATCTCTGCCTATCGGAAAAAAAATATCAGGATAAAAGGAGAAAGCTATTTAGTTGAACAAATTGATCAACTGTCTTACTCTGCAGAAGATCACAGACTTGCAAACGAACTTACTTCACATATAGACCAGTTTGTTGACCAACTCCCCGAAACCATGCGGTCATGTTATTCCCTGAGCAAAAATGAAGGGAAAAAGAACGGCGAAATTGCAGACATCCTCAATATATCAGAAAAAACGGTCCGCAATAATGTTTCTGAGGCGTTGAAACGTCTTAGACTGAATCTCCAGAGCAGCCATCCCGAACTTTTGACCCTCTTTGTTATTTTAACTTTTCCTGCGGTTTTTGCCAGTGTGTAGGAAAAGGTAACAAACTGTTAACCTTTTCTTAAAGGACAAACGGCCTTTGTATGCGAGCTATATGAAAAGCACTTATAGTGGACAACAGGATTAAGAATTTATTTGAGCGGTATCAATCAGGACAAGCAAGTGACGAGGAACGGATAATAGTTGAAAGCTGGTTTTCGGATCTTGAAAAAGAACAAAACGCTGAATTAAGTGAAACGGAAAAGATTGCGCTATTCTCCCCGATGGATGACGCGATTGACCAGATGCTCTTTAAGCCACGTCGACTGTTTATTTATAACCGGTATTTACAGGTAGCGGCTGTAATACTTGTTGCATTTGGTATTGTATTATTTAAATACCGGCATGCCGCAACCAAAAAAGCTTCGGTAATTTCTTATACGCTGATCTCTGTACCCAAAGGCGAAAAAAAGAACTTGTTACTGGCAGACGGCAGTACGGTTTTTCTTAACTCAGGCTCTGCGATCCGGATCCCTTCAAACTACAATGTTAACTCAAGAGAGGTGTCACTGTCAGGAGAGGCATACTTTGAAGTAAAACACAACGCGGCTAAACCATTCACCATTCATTCGGGCAAATTACTTATTACCGACTTGGGTACCGCGTTTGATGTAAAAGCTTATCCCGAAGACAAAGAAATACATGTTGCGGTTGAAAGCGGTAAAGTGCAGGTGGGCAAAAATAAGCCAAACGGACAATTTGAATTGTATGCCGCTGCTATTACCCGCAACCAGCAACTGGTGTATAATGAGCAGGGCAATAGCCACGCCATAAGCCAGGTTAAAACATCCGACGTAATTGCCTGGCAGCAAAATAAGCTAAGTTTTGATAATGCTTCATTCGAGGAAATTGTGCCCTTGATTGAACGGTGGTATAACGTAAGCGTAAAACTGAACGGTCACTCAGCATGCCGGCGATACACCGTGAGCTTTAATAATGAGCCCGTTGATCATGTATTAAATGTAATGACCCGCCTTGCAGGGATAACTTACAGCATTAAAGACAAGGTGGTAGTAATTAATCTTAAAAATTGTAGAAACATGAAATAGCAGCCAATTTTTTGAAACAGGGAATGTTCCACCATCCCCTGTTTACACCAGGCGCTAGAGTAGCGCTTGCTTTTAAAACGATCGTAACAATCATTAAAAATTCATCAAAAATGCAAAATTTTTATCGAATCAAACATTCAAACCATTTAATAAGGAAGTTTATAGCTTTAATACTTCCGCCCATACTCTCAATTATATTTTTATTGCAAATGAGTACACCGGCCTACGCGACCGACGGGCAAACAATTAACAATACCCGGATCACAATTATTGCCAATAACGTGGCACTTAAGGATGTTTTTAAACTTATAGAGCAAAAAACAGAATTTATAATTGGCTATGATAATGCCATTGATGTTAAAAAACAAGTATCGCTTAACGTAAATAACAAAACAGTTAGCGAAGTATTAAAACAATTGCTAAGAGACTATAAAGGAACTATTAGCCAGGTTGATGATTACCACGTGCTGATAAAGGTTGAAAAAGCACCCTTAGCACCTAAAGAGTCACCTGCAATACAGCAAAGTGCAATAAAAATAACCGGAGTAGTGGTTGATGAAAAAAACGAGCCCATTCCCGGTGTAAGCGTTTATGAAAAGGTATCGCACAAGGGTTCGGCCACTGATGTTAACGGTAAATTCAGCGTTACTGTTGAACCTGGTGCAACATTGGTTTTCTCATTTGTTGGTTATACAACAAGGGAAGTGGTTATTGGCAGCCAAACCGGGTTGAACATAAAATTACAGCCTGCAACCAATATTTTGAATGAGGTAGTTGCAATTGGTTACCAAACCGTGCGTAAAAGCGATTTTACAGGCGCAGTAGCCAGTGTTAAGGCCGATGAACTGAATTTAACAGCGCCAACTGTTGGGCAGGCCCTGGTTGGTAAAGTAGCAGGTGTACAGGTTTCGCAAATAACAGGCGCGCCTTATCAAAGCACCAAGATCACTGTAAGAGGTGTGGGTTCAATCAATGCAAGTTCTGACCCTTTGTATGTAGTTGATGGTTATGCAACAGGTAACGATTTATTTATCAACCCCGAAGACATAGAATCAATTGATATATTAAAAGATGCTGCATCTGCGGCAATTTATGGTTCAAGGGCAGCCGGCGGTGTAGTGCTTATCACCACCAAACATGGCGCTAAGAAAGATGCCAAAGGTAAGTTTGAATATGATTACCAGGTTGGGATAAACCAGTTAGCCAAAAAAGTTAATCTTTTAAATTCAGACCAGTTTGCGCAACTGGTAATTGATGGGCGTAATGATACTTATCATGACCTTTGGACAAGCACCGGCCATACATGGAACGATGCTATGTATTCAGACAATAATGCTACCCGTATTACAAACGTAGGCAATGCAGCCTCGGTAAGTATCCCTGCTACGCTTTATAATTTTGCAAATCAATCGCTCATTCATCAAACTGTTAACACCGATTGGCAAGACGAATTGTACCGGAACGCTGTAACACAGAGTCATAACCTGTCTTTCACCGGCAACTCAAATGGTACAGGCTATTATTTTAGCGCCGGTTACCAGGATCAGCCCGGCATTATGTTAGGTACAGGTCAGCAACGAATTAACCTGCGGGCTAATGTAGATGGTAAAATAGGCAAAAATCTTAAGGTAGGGGCTAACATATCGTTCACTCAAAATACCAACCAGGAAACACAGGATGGCCGGTGGGATCATAGTCCTGCTTTTGGCGCATTAATTTATATGCCGTTTTTTCCTGCTTATAACGCTGATGGCAGTATTGCTACCAACCTGGCTGCGGCACAATCAACAGCTTACGGCTATCAATCAATTGAAAACCCTATTGCAACTGCCGAAAGGATCAAGATAAATCGCGTGGGTAACCGGGCAACTTATAATGTACATGCAGGCTATACTATTGTTAATGGCCTGGTGTTTAACGCAAATTTAGGGATGCAAACCTATGGCGAAAATTACAATTATTACTTGCCTACCAGCATCAGTAATGGAGCAAATCCGCCTTACTCATCCCAATCTGTAGCAGCAGCCAAAGCCATACAGCAAACAGTTAATTACCAGGATCAGCTGGGCGAGTTTACTCTGAATTACTCCAAACAGTTTGGTAAAAGCCATATTGATGGACTGGCAGGCTATACTGCTCAAAAAACAGTGAATAATGTACTTACTGTTCAAGGCATTGGCTTTCAGAATGATAATGTGCCGAATATAACAGGCGCCGCTCCAAGTAACATTACACTGATAACCAGCGGTGCGCCCGAAGGTACGCAACCAACCGGGTACCAGACTTACACGCTGTTATCATACCTGGCAAGGGTAAATTATAATTACGACAGTAAATACTTCCTGTCGGCTTCATTCCGTACGGATGGTTCTTCACGTTTCGGCCCTGATGACCGTTATGCATCGTTCCCTTCCGTATCAGCCGGTTGGAACCTGTCTGACGAACCTTTTTACCATAGCTGGCTGGGCGATCAGTCGACCGTTAAATTGCGTGCAAGCTGGGGTTTAAGCGGTAATAACAATATTGGTAATTATAACACACAGCGTGTATATAACGCACCTTCAAACGTAGTATTTGGTACTGGGAGCTTAGCTCCGGCCCTTACCGCAGGCAATATTAAAGACACTAAATTAGGCTGGGAGTCAACCTCGCAATATAACTTTGGGGCCGATTTTGGCTTGCTTAAAGGACGCCTTTTTATAATTGCCAATTATTACCTGAGTTATTCCTACAATTTATTATTTAACGAGCCGGTATCGGCAGTTTCAGGAAGCTCAACCATTCTCACTAACCTAACTAATTCAAAAATAAGCAATAAAGGGTTTGACATCCAGGTTGACGGGAAAGCCATTGCAGGTAAAGATTTTTCATTAAACTTGAGCGGGAACATCTCCATAAATCGCAATAAAGTACTAAACCTTGGCGGTAACAATACCATAATTACGGCAGGCGCCGAGCGGTCATACTTAACCAGTATTACACAACAAGGCTCTCCTATAGGTATGTTTTATGGCTATAAAGTAGCGGGTATAGTTAAAGAATCAGATCTTGCCAATATAGCCATCGATAATGCAAATTATAATGCAACAACGCACTCGTTCCCTGCCGGCTATAAGCTTAAAGGGCCTCCACGCTCTTCATTTTCAACTACCCCACTGGCAGTTGGCGATCTTTATTTTGCCGATTCTAATGGCGATGGTATAATTAATAGTAAAGATGCGGGCATTATTGGTAACCCATATCCTAAATTCACTTATGGTTTTGCCATAAATGCAACCTATAAAAACTTCTATTTCAGCTCGGCATTTGCGGGCTCATACGGCAACCAGGTACTTGACGGGCAGGATTATTACCTGTACAACATGGAGGGTTCCGGCAACCAATACGAGGATGTTGCTAACCGTTACCGCAACCCGGCAAACCCAGGCAACGGGACAGTTTACCGCGCATCAAGAGGTGGTACCCAAAGTAACAGCACCAGGTTATCAACCTTTTACCTGCAGGACGGCTCGTTCTTAAGAAATACCAATATGACGCTGGGCTATAACTTAAAATCGCAATACATTATGCGCAATTTGGGTTTAAGTGCCCTTAAAATTTACGGCTCGGTTAACAATGCTTTTACTATTACCAAATATAAAGGCTATAACCCCGAAGTTAATTATGACTATACCTATGGCGGTTCGCAGGGTTCAAACCTTTCGCCCGGAATTGATTATGGCGTTTACCCGCTGGTGCGCGCCTATAACCTTGGTATAAAAGCAACATTTTAATAAAAAACTAATTCTCAATAAAATGAAGAATATAAATATAAAATTATTTTGCCTTGCAACATTATTTGTTCTGGGTTCGTGCAAAAAGGATTTTTTGACACAAAATGATCCTGACGCTATTGCCGTGAGCAATTATTTCAGAAGCGAGAACGATGTATTGCTTGCGGTTAACGGCTGCTACTCTTTACTAAGAAGCGGCAATACTATAGGAGAGGGGAGCGACCTATGGACTGATCAGCGATCAGATGATACCGGGACAAATGATAACCAGTCAAATGCCGGTGAGCCTTTTGGGTTCAATAATTTTTCATTGATCCCAACCAACAGCTATTTGTACACACACTGGCTGGCTATGTATTCGGTTGTATCAAATTGTAACATTATATTATCAAACATTGATAAAGTAACTTTTGCAAAACCCGAAACCAAGCAACAGTACAAGGCAGAAACGGAGTTTATCCGCGCGCTTATGTATTTTCACCTGGTTCGTGAGTGGGGAGATGTTCCGTTGGTTACTAAACAACTAACCACAACTGCAGATATTACAGCTAATACCTCGCGCACGCCACAGGCAGCCGTGTATGCCCAGATTGTAGCCGACCTTAAAGATGCCGTTAACAGTCCGCTGCCTGCAACGCAGACTGCCGGTGTAATAGGGCGCGTTTCACTGGCTGCGGCAAACACATTGCTTGGCCAGGTATATTTAACCATGGCAACTACAGAAGATCCTGCTAATACCACTGTGAACCTGAATAATGCTCTAACTTACCTAAACAAGGCATACAGTTTTAAAACCTTTGGTAACCTGCAGGAAATTCCTTACACCGATGTTTTTGATGTAACTAAAAAATCTACTTGTCCGGAGTTGATCTGGCAGATAGTGAATATCCAGGGAGATCCTGTTTATAGCTCAAGCATAGCGGCAAACAGCCAGGCCATTGGCGAAACCATTGATTCGCAAAAGCCATCAACAAGCGTAGGCGATAATGTAACGCATGACCTGGTAAACGAATATGAAAACGGCGACCCGCGGATGGCATTTTCAGTTAAGTATGCAAATGCGCCAACGGTTAAAGACTGGTATGTAACCAAATTCAGGGATGTAAGCTCGGGTGCAGGCAAAAATGGGTATGGCGGTAATGATTGGATCCTGATGCGTTATGCTGATGTTATCCTGATGCTGGCTGAAACCAATATGTACCTGGGCAACAACACCGTTGCCATTCAATACCTCGATCAGGTGCGTACCAGGGCAGGGATGCCAAACTATGAAGTCTCATCACTCGACCCAACTTATAGCGCAAGTTATCCAACCCTCAAGTTAGCCATATTGCACGAAAGGCGAGTGGAACTGGCCTTTGAGCATCACCGCTGGTTTGATCTGTTAAGGACCTTTACTACCGATGAGCTGGTAACTTATTTCCACAATAAAAGCCAGGCCAACTTTGGTTCGGCGCTGTTGTCAAATTTTAGCACTAAGGACAGGTATTACCCGATTCCGTTTAACGAGACAAAGCTTGACCCTGTAAAAATGTATCAGAACCCAGGGTATTGATAAGGGGTAATTAATTAAATGAACATGAAAAACAAAAGAATACATAAGCCCTTTGCCTGTTTGTTTATGGTATTCATGCTGATGATCAGCATAAGTGCCATAGCCCAAACAAAGCAGGGAGCGGGATATGATAAGAATTATCATTTTTTGTATTCGGGTAATTTAGTTGCCGATAAGGATTTTTACCTGCTTACGGTTATTGATCAGTCCGCCGCTGTAAAAAGGTTGTTTAATGATAATGCTTACTTTAAGCAGTTATTCAGCGACCGGTTAACCTTGCTTAAAAATCATGCTACGGATACTTGTAGTCACCCGGAATCGCTGGTTGGCGGCTTTAGGTATACTAAAGATGATTCCCTGCAGCTTGCTGAAAACGTGCTTTCGCTGTACAAAGCTCATCAGGCAGATTTTGACTTGATGATCAACCATCATTTGCGACCTTCGGGCTATTACCAGCGCTTTGTTAATCTAAGCAATGCCGATTTGCTTTTAAAAGCCTGGGGACAATATGTATATGGTATTAATTATATCATTGATCAGTTTGGCCTTGGCAAAAAAATGCGTTATCCCCGTATTGATTCGCCAAGTTACGTGGTAACAAGCCGTTATTACCGTACGGTGATGAAGGATATGTTTGCCTTGCTTGATGAGCAATCAGATGATCTGAAACAGTTTTACCAGCCATCGCTGGCAGTAGCCATGCACCTGATGGACGCTAACGACAGGGACGAACCGGCCAGGTTTGAGCCTATGGAACAAAAAGACAATAAAAAGGCCGTTGAAAAGATAAAACAGGTGCAATGGAGTAAATATCCTTATGCTACTATTGTAATACCGGGCAACGGGCCTGAATTGTTTACAACCCCAATAAGCCCGGATAATAAGATCCATTGCGATGTGGCAGCCGCACGCTACCTGAAAGGCTGGGCTCCGTTTATAATTGTTAGCGGTGGATATTGTTACCCTTTCCGCGGCCCTTATTGCGAAGCTATCGAAATGAAAAAGTACCTGGTGCAAAAGTTCCATATTGGAGAGGATGCTATTATCATTGATCCCCATGCACGCCATACAACCACCAATATCAGGAATGCTGACCGGTTAATGATTCGTTATGGGATGCCGCTTGATAAGCCTTCGGTATTTGTAACCAGCAAGAGCCAGCATGACAGCGCTGCAAAAAAGACTTTTGATGACCGCAACCTGCATGAACTGGGTTATACCCCTTATCGCGATAAAAAAAGTATCTCTAATCACGATATCGTTTTTTACCCCGTGCTGGAAAGCCTGCACATGGACCCACTTGATCCGCTGGATCCGTAGGCAGCCGGTAGATGATTAAGAACTATCAAAAGATTTGTGAGCCGAATGAAAATGGTTAGCATAAAAGGGGGCAAAGTGGAAGCTTTGACCCCTTTTATGCTTTTAAATAAAGAAAACTATTAACGCTGCTGCTTCTTCACTTTTGAGGTACTGCTGTTTTTCAACTGTGATACCTGTTCCCGCATTTGTTCTAAGGAAAGTTTGGACTTTTTTGAGTTTGCCTGGCTGGCCAGGCGGTCCATCTCCGAGAATGATATTTTGTAGTTCATGTTTAATATCCTGCATTTTACCAATTATCAAAGATAATCGTTTATTATTAAAAGGACAATACCGTTTACTCTCCCCCTGGTCTAAGTGCGCTGCACTAAACTTAGATCAGGAGGGTAAAAAAAGTATCTCAAATCAGGATATCGTTTTTTATCTCGTGCTGAAGAGCCTGCACATGGATCCGCTTGATCCATAGGATTGAAAAACTTTAAAAGATCAATATACAGGAGTAAAAGGGGCAAAGCGAAAAACTTTGCTCCTTTTATATTTAAGGGAGTTTGTTATCTGCCAGCTATTAACGCACTAAAATTAAAACTCATCCTCTTCAATTTTTACCGGGCCTAATAATCCCGATGGGGATAATTTTGAACGGCTGTCAAAATAATTCCATGTTGTGAAACAATATCTTCCTTTTGAAGGGCGTGGTGTATTATTGAGAAACCAATCCGGGAATTCTTTTAAATACTGACCGCTGTTATAGATATACATATTGGGCAGCCATTTCATATCGCTGGGTTCCTGCTCGTCGCCAATTAACCTGTTGGCCCAAACATTGGTTACTTCAATCTTTAATTCATTGATTGATTTTAGCAGGGCAGATGGAATGCCGATCCTCCATGGAGCTGTCCACACAATCCCAGCCTCTTTATTGTTCACAAAAACTTTAGCAATGCAATTTACAGTACCCAGGTTCAAGTAAACTATATGGTTTAACTTTGCAAGGTCGGCTGCTGGTATGGTAAATGATTTGGAATAAACGGCAGTACCGCTGTAATATTTAATCCCTTTATCGCTGCTTTTGCTCCAATCGCTTAACGTTTCAAATTTTACTGGCAATGCCGGGCCTCCCCAAAGCGCATCAAATTTCACCATCCAAGGGCCATCCAGGTTAAGTACGGGTCTGATGGCTATAAAATTTGGTTTATGGACTAACCCAACGTTAAGAATTTTTTTTCTGAAAACGATGAAGAAGCTTTGCGCATCGTCAAAACTTAAGTTAATGCTGGTTTTGCCGTTTTTTTGTGTAAATTGATTCAGATCTCTGATCATTCCTGATACAGGGTCCCATAATTCGGGCTGCAAGCCGGCAACATTGAAGGTGCAATCTGCCTGGCCGGGATAATGGGAGGTGTTTGCTACAAAGTAAATATCCGTGTTGTTTTCTTTTCTGTGGATATTTTTGATCACCATATCCATATTACTTAATTGCAGACCAAAATCATTTAATGAATTCGGTACATAATGCCCCCATTGTAGTACAGCTTCGCAACGCTGCCAATAACGAACTATGGCTTTTGCAGGTTTCCACCAGGTTTGCGTACGATCAAAATGTGTACCCCATTGCCCCATAGTAGCACCCGGTAGATATTTGTCATCCCAGGGCTGCTGAACAAAGCGGTGTACTATTATTTTGTTAACGCCTGCGCAAAAGGCTTCATCAGCCACAGGTTTTAACCATGCGGGTGTTTCATTCCACTTACTATCAGCCGGCTGACCGGTTAATGCCTCTGCCGCCAGGATGTTTTGATTGGACCTTCTTAAGGAGGTAATCACGTTTTCAAGTTCGTAAGGAGAATAAATGCCATCATGGGTCCAAAACTCTCCCATAACGTTTGATACCAATGGCAGCACATCATCGGTGCGCCAGGGGCCACCATAGGCTTCACATAAAAATTTAAGATTAACTGCTTTAAGCTTTTTAGCAATGGTTGTAAAATAAACATCCCGGTAAAGATCCTGAACGGTGGCTGAAAAATCTTGTCTGAAACGATCAGTTTGTTCCCGGCCTTCAATAGTTCGGCCGGCAAACACTGCCAGGTACGGAAGCAGATCGTACCCTCTTCGTGACGAAAATTGTTCCCGCATTTTTGGGGTCCAGGTTGCATCATTTTCTTCGTAACTGTCAAAGTAAACGTGATCAATTGTTTTGCCCACCAGGTCGCCGAGATGGCTTTTAATTTCACCTATTACATGGTCCATATGAAACTCAACCGCTTCCCGGCTCATTTTATCGCATTCAAAGCCAGTGGCCTGCCATTGGGCAGGCTGCACCTGTTCCCCTAGTGTGGTATGTCCAAATCTATATACTACCCAATCGCCTTCGGGTGCGTCCCATTGTAATTTTCCATCAGGCGTCATTAGCGGGGTCAGATCAATAATATTTTTTTTGAGCACGGTATCTTTTGCAGGCATGGCCAGCACGGCAATATCTTTATAATACGTTTTGCGCTCAGGGATTTCGGGTATTTCTATTTTACCGTTTTTAGGGTTATACTTTGGGAAACGCGCATTGGCGTGAATGTCGACTTTAGGTTTATCCAGATTTATCTCCTGCTGACCCTTTTTTCCCTTTACTGTTTTTTGCGACCAGCAGATCTGCTGCATAGAAAGCTCGGGTGTTATCCAAACGCCGCCACTGGTGGCATAACCGGCACCGTTAAACAGTCCCATAGTCATTTTTAGCCTTTTTGATTCTTCGGCTGCGTGCCTTACTAACTTCCACCAGGGTTCTGTCCATGCAATAACTTCCGGAGTCGGCCCCTTATCTATCGGGCTTCCCCATGGATTAGTTATATCGGCAAGGCCAAGCATAGTTGTTGAATTAAAGCCTTCTTCCTTTAGCGCCTCTAAATCCTTTGTTATCCCCTGTTTACTTACATTGGCACCCATCCACATCCATAATACACCGGGTTTTGCAGATTCGGGCGGATTTAAAAAAAGCTGTTCGGGACTGTTTGGCGATGGTTTAGGAGCAATCTTTTTGCCTGGCTGTGCTATTGAGATTAAGGTATTGAAAATTAAAAATAAGGAGAACGTAAAACCTGTTTTTAAGGAATTCATCTGGGTTTAATTAGGCTGTTGCTATTTGATGCTTTAAATATAAAGATTGCTTTGAATAATTAATATTTACTGATTAACACAAGCGCTGGTTTTGTTAAGATCGGCAAACAAAAAAAATGATTAGACAATACTTTATCTGCCCCATTATTTAGATCAAGATTTTAGAATAGTCAAAGATGAGTCAATTTTACAGACAGCGTAATTAAATCAGTTTTACAGCGCCATATTTACGCTATGAATCAACAACAACTATTCGTTCAAATGGCCCTGCACAGCTGGAACACCCAGGTAGTAAGAGCCGAAAAAATATTCAACGGCTTTACTGAAGCAGAACTGGATACACCGGTGGCTCCCGGTAAAAATCGTATTATTTATCTGTATGGACACCTTGCCGTATACCATGACTTATTGAAGGAAACCCTTGGATTGGGCAAATTCAGCAGGCCTGAACTTGCCGCTGTTTTTCTGCAGAGTCCGGACAACCCCGGCAGCACAACTTTGTCGCCTGCTGAGTTAAAAGAATACTGGACCAGCATTCATCATGAATTAAAAGAGCTGTTTACCAGCTTGCCTGCGGAAGAATGGTTCAAACGCCACAATGCAATGACTGATGAAGACTTTGAAAAAGACCCCTCAAGAAACCGCTTAAGTGTTGTACTAAACCGGGCAAATCATATTGCCTATCATATTGGACAGATTATTTTGGTAAAACCGACAAATAATTAACAATATTTGCAGCTGAATAACTCAGTATGACCAAATTATTTGTTGTAGGCATCCCGCGGGACATGGATGAAATTGAGCTCCTGGAACTTTTTAGCGCATACGGGCAGGTTGGCATCGTAACCATTGTTACAGATATTAATTCCGGAGAAAGCAAAGGCTTTGGATTTGTACATATGGAAGACCAGCCCGGAGCTGAACGGGCCATCCAGGCGCTTAATGGCGCGGAGATAGATGACCGGAAGATCAGCGTACGGATAGCGGAAAATAAACAGGCCGAACAGGTACAACCCGTGCAATCTGAAAAAAAGAAACGTCCGAGATTACGTGGCTAAAAAGATTTTTATATTTTCGCGGCTTTTAAATACAAAACATACACAATGGAAAAATTTAATGCTCTAAAAGAATTGATCGCATCAGCAGAAAAAGATGCAGCCGCATTTTATGACAAAGCAAATAATGCTGCAGGAACCCGTTTACGTAATGCAATGCAACAATTAAAAGTTGCTGCAACAGATATCCGTAAGGAAGTAACTGAAAAGAAAAACGCTTAATACTTTAGTGCGTATAAAATTGGTATAAGCCCGGCAAAAGCCGGGCTTTGCTGTTTACTGGTAATTTAGCGATACATGAATATGGTAAAGTCTTCATCGCTATAGCCATTTATCATTTTTACTTCTCTGCAAATTGATGCGCAATAACCAATTATCTCAACAGGATTATAAGCTACTATCAACTCGTTGGGTATAATTTTATTCAGTAAATTGAAACCTAAACCCAGCCTGCAACTATTAAATAATGTGGAAATTGCCTTAAAAATGTATTGGGGATCTTCACTCTTATAATTCAGGGAACCGCTTGCCACCACATAATCAGTAAGGGGAAGATCTATTGTGTTGAAGTTGCCGGATATAAAAGTTGTTTGGGGCAAATGACCGTAACGACTGATCGCTTCCTCCAGCATCTCGGGGATTTGTTCTACACCGATATATGTTGCGTCAGGATAGATCTCCCTGAAATCGCCATAGCCGCAGCCGGCATCTAATACCGAATGATTATTCATGTTCCCCAAACCTGCCAATGTTTTAAACCTTATGTTTTGGCTTTCCTCATCCAGCCACCCCAAAGCGCGGCTGCTTTGACTGCCATATACGCGGATCATGTAGCGGTGATAGTTAAAAATAGATCCTGATTCCGGTTCGGTGGTCATAGATTGCGAATTAACAAATAAATATCTAAAAATGAACCAAATAGATCAGATTCCGTTAAACAATAAGACGTTGTTATTAAACTTAATTTATGAAACGGGTTGGATGCTTTATTTCAATTATATTGTTCTCCTGCTTTGCGTACGGACAGAACGATGAACTTGAAAAGCTGAAACACGACCTGGCACTTACCAAGGATAGTATTACCATAATGAAGCTGATGAATAAGATAGGTTTTCTTATTCATCTGAAAAGCGCTGATAGTAGTTTTTATTATGGGGTTAAAGCAAAGCGGATAGCCGAGAAGTACCATGACAGCAAGGGCGCCGCTGATGCATTAACTAATATGGCCATTGGCCTCACCTTGAAAGGGCTCTACAACCAATCTCTTAACTACTATAGCAAGGCCTATCATGTTTACGCCCAGATTCCCGATACAGGTGAAATGGCGCAAATGTTAATGAATTCAGCAATTACTTATAGTTTTACGAGCGATAGCAACCGTACAAAGGAATTTGCGAGGCGGGCATTATTTACAGCCCAAAAACTTAAGGGGGACTCGATCCTGGGAACTCTTTATACTAACTATGTAGAGTTGGGTGGGATCAATGCTGATTCCGCAAACTTTTATTTGGATAAAGCGCAGCAAATTGCGTTGAGATTTCATGATGACAGATCTTTGCTGTTCATAATGCAGGAAAGAGCACAATTGCTGTTAGCCCGGAAAAATTACCAGTCAGCCTTTGTACAAATCCATCAATCGCTTATGATCGCTGAAAAACACAAGTGGGATTATCATGAAATGGAAGCCCTTAATATTTATGGGTCTTACTTCCTTGCTATAAACAAGCCCGATAGTGCCCTGCAATGCTATCAGCAAATATACCGCATGTCAAATGCCAGCGGATATGTTTACTGGAAAGTTGATGTCTTAAAATCTTTACTGCTTGTTTACCAGTTTGAACACAACCTTGGCAAGCAGGCTGAAACCAATAAATTACTGGTTGACGCGCTGGAAAAGGAAAATGACGACAAAAATAGTTTCCTTGGCGATTACATAAAATATAATGACGACCTGGATAAACTTGATAAACTGAGTATCGTAAATGCACTCAATCATAAAAAGCAAATTTGGTTTGTTTTGGCCAGTGTTATAGGGGCCATCACCACTATTGCCTTGCTGTGGGTATATTTAAAAACACGCAGGCACGGGCGTGAGCTAAATAAATTAAATGAAAAAATTACTATTCAGAACCAAACCCTTAAAAATAACGATGAATTTAAAAGCAGGCTTTTGAGTATGCTGGCACATGATTTCAGAGCACCATTGGGCCAAACGCTTGGTATGATCAGTTTACTAAGAGATGACGAGCTGGATAAGGAAGTGCAGCTGCGCTCGTTCGACAGTATTGAGAATGATTTACAGGATATCCTGGTAACTTTTGACAATATTCTGCAATGGATCAAAAAGCAGTTGGCGGGTTATGTTTTCATGCCTGAAAAACTTGAGCTATATGAACTTATAGAACAATCTGCCGGAATGTTTAAACAAGCTATGGAGAAAAAGGAGATTGTTTTTCAAAACATGGTGAATATTGGATTGGTTATTAATAGCGACCGTGAGATAGTTCAGTTCATTAACCGAAATTTGATTCATAACGCGGTCAAATATTCTCCGCAAAAAGGAATCATTACGGTTAAAATAGAGAAAAAACAAAATGAGCTGATTGTTTCGGTAGGGAATGAAGGTAAGGGCATGAGCCAGGAGCAACTCGGCAATTTGTTCCGTTTCAAAAAGAAGGAATCAATTGAGAGGGGAGCCGGCATGGCGCTGACATTGAGCTATGAGTTAATAACTTTGCTGAAGGGAAGAATCTGGGCCGAAAGCGAACCAGGGAAAGGGGCTACTTTTTATTATTCCTTGCCTATGTAAGCTAATTGATTTAGGGGGCGTGAATGTTACTCAGCATTTAACTATCAAACACTTGTCGCTTCCACCTGTACCGGCGAAACTTTATTATAATCAGGCACAAACGTTTCCGGACTGCTAATGGCCATGTCTTTTTCAAAGTTTAATGGATAGGGGCTTATTAATAAGCTGCCTTTAGGGATATAAGGGAATAATTCGCCATAAGTAAGGATCTCGCTATGGCTGGTACGCCGATAAATAAAATCGCGGTGAAGATCGCAGGGATGCTTAAGGCCCGCCGCGCCTAACATTTGCAGGGCGCTGCTTACGGTCATTTTTTGGAAGTTGGCTACCCTTACTTTTTTATCCTGCACTACCAATCCTTTCATCAGGCTTTTATCCTGGGTGGCAACACCTGTTGGGCAAGTATTTGAATTACACTCCAATGCCTGGATACAACCAAGTGCAAACATCATTCCCCTGGCGCTATTGCACATATCCGCACCCAGGGCAAAATTCTTTACTAAATCAAAACCGGTAGCTACTTTTCCTGACGCTATCAGCCGGATATGTTTTTTAAGATCAAAACCGGTTAGCGCATCATAAACAAAAGCCAGGGCTTCCCTCAGCGGCATCCCTACAGAATTTGAAAATTCAAGCGGTGCGGCACCTGTTCCGCCTTCGCCGCCATCAACCGTAACAAAGTCGGGGTAGATCTTTGTTTCTATCATTGCTTTGCAAATGGCAATAAACTCGCTTTTATGGCCAACGCAAAGTTTAAAACCGATAGGCTTGCCGCCTGAAAGGCTGCGCAGCTTTTTAATAAAATGCATGAGCTCCAGTGGTGTGCTGAAAGCAGTATGGTAGGGGGGAGAGATTACGTCTTCACCCATCTCTACCAGCCTGATCTTAGCGATCTCTGGCGTAACCTTGGCAGCAGGCAAAATTCCACCATGGCCCGGCTTTGCACCCTGTGAGAGCTTGATCTCTATCATTTTTACCTGAGGCAGTACCGCCCTTTGAGCAAAAGCATCAAAATCAATAGTTCCATCCTTATGCCTGCAACTGAAATAGCCGGTACCTATCTGCCAGATAATGTCGCCGCCTTCCTGCAGGTGATAATCGCTTAACCCGCCTTCGCCGGTATTATGGGCAAAGTTGCCGATCTTAGCGCCTGCATTAAGCGCCAGGATTGCATTTTGACTCAACGAACCAAAGCTCATAGCCGAAATGTTGAAGATGCTGGCTGAATAAGGCTGAAGACAATCCGGACCGCCTACCTTTACCCTTGGCGATTCCTGAAGCTGATCGTGCGACAGGGCCGCAATGCTATGATTTAGCCATTCATAACCGTTTTGGTAAACATCAAGCTCCGTACCGAAAGGGCGGGTATCATCCACCTTTTTGGCCCGCTGGTATATCACGCTGCGGTTTTGCCTGTTGAACGGCGTTCCGTTAGTATCGCTTTCCACAAAATACTGGTACACCTTGGGGCGGAGATCCTCCATTACAAACCGTAAATGCCCGAAGACCGGGAAGTTGCGGGTTATGGTATGCTTTTTCTGAAAAAAATCATAAATACCAAGGAGAAATAGCGGGCCGAATATGGTAAACGACCAAACGGCGGGTTTCCAGATCAGGCTCCAGCCAATCAATAATGCCAATATTAACAGGTTTGAAAATATAAAGAGTTTGCGCATGGTACAGAGGTTTATACAAAATTAAAATTTTGATGTGTATAAATGGTTAACTACCTGCATTTATCCACAAAGGTTGCAGCACTATTACCAATTGGCTACTTTCGGCGTGTATGAAAGTGATCATTGCCGAAAAACCATCTGTAGCCCGTGAAATAGCAAAAGTGTTTGGCGCTACCACAAAAAAGGATGGTTATATGGAAGGCAAGGGCTATACCTTTACCTGGGCCTTCGGTCATTTATTGCAGCTGGCCCCGCCTCAGGAGTATGGCTTTTATGGCTGGAATGTGCAAAACCTGCCTATGTTGCCGCAAAAATTTAAGCTTTCTATCCGCAAGGTAAAATCAAAAGACGGCATGATCGAAGATCCGGGTGTGCGCAAACAACTGGATATTATAAAAGCTTTATTTGACGAAGCTACCGAGATCATAGTGGCAACGGATGCCGGGCGGGAAGGGGAGCTCATCTTCCGGTATATTTATTATTACCTTAAATGCAAAAAGCCTTTTAAAAGGCTATGGATCTCATCACAAACTGATGAGGCGATAAAGGATGGCTTCCGGAATTTAAAGCCGGGATCGGATTATGATACCCTTTTCAACTCCGCACATTGCCGCTCGCAGTCTGACTGGCTGGTGGGGATGAACGCAACACAGGCGTTAAGCCTGTCATCAGGCACTCGGTCGGTGCTTTCGCTGGGCAGGGTACAAACGCCTACGCTGGCCATGATCTGCTCACGGTACCTGGAGAATAAGAACTTTGTACCCGAACCTTTTTACCAGGTAAGTATAATGGTGGATAAGGAAGGCCAGATTTTTAAAGCGATCTCCGAAGAAAAATATAAAACCAAAGAAGCCGCACAGCAAATTGTTGATATGGTGTTGCCTACCGGGAATATTTTAAGCGTAGAAGCTAAACCGCGGAAAGAGCCGCCACCGTTATTGCATGACTTAAGTAGTCTGCAGCAGGAAGCGAACAAAAAGAAAGGTTTTACAGCCGACCAAACGCTCACTCTTTTGCAAAGCCTGTATGAAAGTAAGCTGGTAACCTACCCGCGTACTGGTAGCCGCTATATTGGCGACGACGTTTTTGCCGGTGTGCCACAGCTGATTGATAAGTTTAAAGATCACCCGGAGTTTGGGAAACAAGCAATAGTGCTTTCTGAAATAAAGCTCAACAAACGCAGCGTTAACGCCAAGAAGGTGACCGATCACCACGCTATATTGCCAACTGGCGAAGCGCCTTACCAATTATCTCCGGATAAGCAAGCCATCTATGATTTGGTGACCGGCCGAATGCTGGAGGCTTTTCACCAGGATTGTATCAAGGAGATTACGAAGATCACCGTTGTTTCGGGCAGTAAATTCCTGGCCAGTGGTACGGTGATCAGTGTTGCCGGCTGGCGTGCGGTGTTTAATGAAGTGGATGAGGAAAAGAAGGATGAAGAGAACGCATCACTCCCAAAAGTAAAGCAGGGCGAAGATCTGCTCATAGTTGAAAAAAATCTACTTGAAAAACAAACCAAGCCGAAGCCCTTATATAATGAAGCCAGCTTATTAAAAGCATTAGAAACAGCGGGAAAAGAAATTGATGACGAAGAGCTGCGTTACGCCATGAAAGATAGCGGACTAGGCACACCCGCAACCCGCGCCGCCATAATTGAAACGCTTATAAAACGCGATTACATCCTCCGGGAAAAGAAAAACCTGCTCCCCACAGAAACCGGGCTTGCTGTTTATAACGTGGTAAAAGATTATAAAATAGCGCAAGCCGAGCTAACCGGCAATTGGGAAAAACGCCTGGAGGAGATCCGCTCCGGAGCTTCGGTAACAGGTTTCCAGGCTGAGATCAAGGCCTATACACAAACAATTACGATGGAACTGCTAAAAGCAGGTAAAGGCATGGTGATAAAAAAGACCGGGACAGCAGCTTTGTAACTTAATAGCTGTTAATTGTACATTTATTGAATTTATTTCTTTTATTTACAAATAAATTCATTGGATATCCCAGATCTATGAAACCAATTAACCTGTTATTAATCACAATTACCTTGCTATGCAGTATTGCAACTGCACAAACTACGCCTGCAACTATCCATGTTAACCTAGGCAGGATAAAAGGGGAGATGAGGCCGATTTGGGCCTGGTATGGATACGACGAACCTAACTTTACCTATATGAAGGACGGCAGGAAACTGTTGTCTGAACTAGCCGCGTTAAGCCCGGTACCGGTATATGTGCGTACGCACAACCTGCTTACATCCGGCGATGGCGTACCTGCTTTAAAATGGGGATCGACTAATATTTATACGGAAGATGCCAAAGGCAACCCGGTTTATAATTTTCATATTGTCGACAGCATTTTTGATAGCTATGTAAAGCGCGGCATGAAACCATTGGCACAAATTGGTTTTATGCCCGAAGCATTATCCACTCACCCTGAGCCTTATCAGCACCACTGGAAACCCGGGGCTGGCTACAGTAAAATTGAAACCGGCTGGGCTTATCCACCAAAAGACTATAAAAAATGGGGCGAACTGGTGTATCAATGGGTAAAACATTGTGTGAATCGCTATGGCAAAAAAGAAGTGGAAAGCTGGTATTGGGAAGTGTGGAACGAACCCGACGGCGCTTATTGGAAAGGTACTGTCCCTGAGTTTTACAAGCTATATGATTATGCTGCCGACGGGGTAAAACGGGCTTTGCCCGCGGCCTGCATTGGCGGCGCTAACGTAACCGGCGGCGCCAGTAAATGGCTGGGCGGCTTTATTAAGCATTGTTTAAACGATACCAATTATGTTACCGGCAAAATAGGCTCGCCGCTTGATATGGTATTGTTTCACGCCAAGGGATCGCCAACGCTGGTAAAGGATACGGTAGTAATGAGCATCAGGCAGCAGCTCAATAATATTGCGGGGCATTTTAAGAATATCAACTCATTTGAAAAGCTTAGAAACATCCCCATTATCATTGGCGAATCAGACCCGGAAGGCTGCGCTGCATGCGGGATGGCTACCAATCCGGAGAATGCATACCGTAACGGGACTATGTATTCCAGCTATACGGCTGCCGCATTTGCACGTACTTATGAGCTGATGGATCTGTATCAAGAAAACCTTATAGGTGCTGTCAGTTGGTCGTTTGAGTTTGAGGATCAGCCTTGGTTTGCAGGTTTTAGGGATTTGGCGACCAATGGTGTTGATAAGCCCGTGTTAAATGTTTTCAGGATGCTGGGGATGATGAAGGGCAAAAGGGCGGAAGTTACAGGGAACCGCATGTACAGCCTTAAAACCGTGCTCGATTCCAGTATCCGCGGTCCTCAAACGGATATTGGTGGGATTGCCTCCAGTGATGAAAAATCTGTTGCTGTATTGGTGTGGAATTATGCCGATAAGGACAAGCAAAGCCCCGCAGAGCCGGTAAGCGTAACCATTGATGGCTTGAAAGCATCGGTAACCAAAGCCACCTTTACGGAGTACCGGATAGATAATGCGCATAGCAATTCCTACGAAGCATGGAAAAAAATGGGTTCGCCGCAACAGCCAACAAAAGCGCAGATCAGCAAACTTGAAAAAGCGGGAAAACTGCAAGCCATAGGTAAAAACATTACGCTGAAAGTTAACGAGGGGCAGGTAAATATCAATATTTATTTACCACGCCAGGGGGTATCTTTATTATGTATAAGCTACTTATAGGTTTGTTTAATTTTCAGTTTATGAGGGTGGAAAGAGAGTGAATAAAGCCCTCCGGCAAAATATTTTGCCGTGCATACGGGCTCGGGAATCTTTAACTATTTAGTGAAATAATTGATTGTGTTTTATATAAAATAATTAACGCTATGCTAAAGTTTGCTTACTTAAAAGTTTTGTGTGTTGTTGCAATGTTAGGTTGCATTTCCACCGCTTTTTATTCTTTTAAAACCGTTACCCCTCAAAAGGCTGTAATGGCAACTGCCAAAACACCGCCACGGATCCTGGTTTTCACAAAAACCAAAGGCTGGTATCATACCTCGATCCCAAGCGGCATTGCCGCCATTCAAAAATTGGGTAAAGAGAACGGTTTTGAGGTCGATACCACAAAAAATGCCGCCTACTTTGTTGAAGACAGCTTGAAACATTACAGCGCCGTAATGTTTTTAAGCACCACTTTAAACGTATTGAATGCGGATGAGCAGGTGGCTTTTGAGCGGTATATACAGGCAGGCGGCGGCTTTATAGGCATCCATTCAGCGACGGATACAGAGTACGACTGGCCCTGGTATAATAAGCTGGTAGGTGCCTATTTTAACGGCCACCCGGGTAACCCTAATGTACGCAAGGCGGTTATTGATGTAATTGATACCACCCATATTTCAACAAAAGGGTTGCCTAAAAGATGGGAGCGTACGGATGAATGGTACAATTACAAAAATATTCAGCCTGATTTGAAGATCTTAGCCAAGCTGGATGAGGACACTTATGAAGGCGGCACTAACGGCGATAATCACCCTATTGCCTGGTATCATGAATTTGATGGTGGGCGTTCCTTTTATACCGGGGGAGGCCATACAGATGAAAGTTATAGCGAGCCATTGTTTTTGCAGCATGTTTTAGGTGGCATAAAATATGCAATAGGTTCAAATGCTCCGTTGGATTATTCCAAAGCTTATGCGGTTAAAACCCCGGAGGATAACCGGTTCATTAAAACTATCCTCTCAAATGATTTGAACGAGCCGATAGCCCTATCTATAGCCCCTGATGGCAGGGTTTTCTTTGTAGAGCGGGCAGGTAATTTTTATGTATATGAGCCTGTAACAAAAAAAACCAAGTTAGTTTACAAGTTCCCGGTAAAAGCCGTTGACAAATATCTGAACGGTTTGTTGGGAATGACCATCGACCCTGATTTTGCAAGCAATAGTTTTATTTATTTCGTTAACACAGCTGAAGCTGGTGGGAAGTACAAACAAAACATTTCCAGGTTCACAATAAGTAAAACCAGTGTGCTTAATCTGAAATCGGAAAAAGTGATCATCGATATCCCGATTGATCTTGAAGTTAGCGCGCATACAGGCGGCTCATTATCATGGGACAAGCAAAAGAACCTTTATATTTCAACGGGTGATAATACAACGCCATTTGAGTCGGAAGGGTATGCACCGATAGATCAGCGCCCGGGCAGGTTGGTATTTGACGCAGAACGCTCGGCAGGTAATACCAACGACCTGCGCGGTAAAATATTACGGATCCATCCCGAAGCAAATGGCAGCTATACGGTACCAGAGGGTAATCTTTTCCCAAAAGGCATGGCGAATACCAGGCCGGAGATCTATGTAATGGGTTGCCGGAACCCTTACCGAATGTTTGTTGACCAGGAAACCGGGTATGTATACTGGGGTGAAGTTGGCCCAGATGCCGGTACCGATGGTGCGCAGGGACCGCGTGGTTATGATGAGTTTAACCAGGCCAGGAAGGCTGGTAATTTTGGCTGGCCGTTTGTGGTTGGCAACAATAGCCCATACAAAGAATATGATTTTGCCACTAAAAAGGCTGGAAATGATTTTGACCTTAACGGGCCGAAGAACACATCGCCTTATAGTACGGGTTTAAAGATCCTGCCGCCGGCGCAAAAGCCATTGATCTGGTACCCATACGCTATGTCAGACGAGTTTCCATTATTAGGCCAGGGAGGCAGGTGCGCTATAATTGGCCCGGTGTATCATTTTAATCCGCAGCTTAAATCTGCCACGAAGTTCCCGGCGTATTATGATAAGGTACTGTTTGTGGCCGACTGGATGCGTAACTGGATCTTTGCGGTACACCTGGATGAAAATCAGAACTTTAAACGAATGGACCCTTTTATGGAAACCAACGGCGATTTCAGACGGCCGATTGATATAAAGATAGGAAACGAAGGTTCGCTCTATATGCTGGAATATGGCACCGTTTACGGAATAGATAACGTTGACGCGCGTTTGGTAAAAGTTGATTATAATGGCGGTAACCGCGCTCCGGTAGCAAAGATTGATACCCGCGACACTATTGGGATGGCTCCTTATAAAGTGGCTTTCAACCAAAAAAGTTTCGACTTTGATGAGGAGGATAAGCTTAGCTACGAGTGGCGCTTTGAAGGAAAAATCGTGGCGTCAAAAGAACTAAATCCTACACACACCTTTAAACACAATGGCGTATACAGGGTTACCCTGAAAGTTACTGATGATCACGGTAAAAGCAGTATGGATGCCGTAAAGATTGTGGTAGGTAATACCCTGCCAAGGATTTCGATCAGTACGGATGGTAACAGCAGCTTCTTTACCAATGATCCGCAATCGCTTAAATATAAGGTTGACGTAAAGGATGACCAGGACAAAATTATTGATCGTAACCGGGTTAAAGTGATGCTTAACTACATAGCAAAAGTGGAGAATGGTAAGGCGTTAATTGGTCACCAGGAAATTGCCCCTACTTATAGTTATGGCAAAGAGATGATAGCCGCCAGCGACTGCAAGGCATGTCACCAGGTGAATGCAGTATCAGTAGGCCCGGCTTTTATGCGGATCTCAAAAAGATACGCCGGTAAAAAAGACCAGGTAAACCGCTTAGCCGATAAAATTATAAAAGGCGGCAACGGCGTATGGGGCGAACATGCCATGAGCGCACACCCGCAGCTTTCAAAGCAAAATGCTGCTGAAATTGTAAAATATATTCTGTCGCTAAGTACACCTAAAAATGTGACGCTGTTGCCGCAGCAAGGCACTGTTGCGCTTAAAGATCATTTAAGTAATAAGGATGAAGGCAGATACGTGCTCTCGGCATCGTATACTGACAAGGGTGGTAAAGGAGCGCCTGCCCTAACCTCGAATGCAAGCCTGGTTTTAAGACCGGCCAAAGTACAGGCGGAAGATGCTGATCAATACAACAACATTGCTGTTAGGGATAAAGACATCGGGAACATTCATAACAAATCATATTTTGTGTTAAAAAATATCGATCTAAAAGGAATCAATCAGCTTACTTACCGGTATTCTTCAGCAAATATGAATGGAACTGCAGAAGTGCATGTGGATTCGCCAACCGGGAATGTTATCAGTACGCTTAACTTTACGCCTACAGGCAAACGGTCTGATTACGCAGAGTTAAGTACTGCTATTAATGATCCGGGTGCAAAACACGATCTGTACTTTGTTTTTATAAACAAAAGCAAGCCAAGACAGTCGTTACTAAATCTAGACTGGGTAAATTTTGATGTGAGTAAATAAACAAAGGGCTAACTGGCAGTATTTATTATTTCTAAAATTGAACGTGTTTACGAAAATAAAAAAGAGGCTGTTCGAAATATTATTTTCGTTACAGCCTCTTTTCATATCATCAGTCCGCTTATTTATTCGGGACTAAAGTGTTTATATTAAAAATTAGGTTTGCTCACATCCCACCATAACCTGGTACCGCCATTATCAGGGCCACCTAATAACTGAACGGCTTTTTTTACTTCGGTACCATTGGTAGTATATTCGTTTTGCGGATAAGCCAGGCGGCGGATCTGCGTTTGCGAGTCTATAGTGCCATTGCTGTTGTTATTTACAACAGGGAACAGTTTAGGATACCCCGTGCGGCGGTATTCTGTCCAGGCTTCCTGGCCTTCAGGATACATGGCCAGCCATTTTTGTGTAATTATGCGCTCCAGCTTTTGCTCATTGGCAGCGGCAGGATCCCAGCCGATAGTAATGGTTGATACTGCAGGCGAGTTATTAACCGCATTTGAAGGGTCAACATAAGCAACAGGTTTGCTGGTAACATCGGCAATATAAGCGGAGCCTGATACACCCCACTGTTGCATTGAAGTTTGGATACCGGTTGTGTAATCGGTTTGTGCATCACCGGCGCCTGTCCAGCCGCGCAATGCAGCTTCTGCTTTCAGGAACCATACTTCTGCGGCAGTCATCATCAGCATTGGCGAACCAGAGGTAAATGCGGTTTGTGTATTTAAAATAGAATAACCGCTGTAGCCCGGTTTAGCCGTAATTAATGATCCTATCCGGATCCCTTTATATTGACCTGCAAAACGTGGGTCGGTAGCCGGAGCTACATATTTAGGAAGGCGCGGATCATTATAACCCACCATGTACGATTCTAACGGAGCACCCATTGAAATATCTGTCCAGCTGCTTGTAATTACGTTAAGCGGGTTGTGGTATCCGCCGCCGGAAATACCTGCATTATCAGTATTTACCGTAAGCACACCGCCATTGGCAGGGTCTAGGGCTTTTTGCGCCTGTGCTTGTGCTGTAGCCGCATCAACTTTTACAAGGTGCATGGCTAAACGAAGGCGTAAAGAATTTGCAAATTTGATCCACTCCTTATAATCACCGTTGTAAACAAGGTCATAAGCCTGGAAAGGAGTTTTACCAGGATTAGCCGCCACAAAAGAATTAAGACTGGTAACAGCAGTATCTAATTGAAGAAAAAACTGCTGATAAACACTTTGTTGGCTGTCATAGGGAGTTGATACAACTGATTTTCCCGATGCGGTATAAGAAACAGGGCCGTATTTATCAGTTAACCTGTCAAACGTTTCAACTTTTAAAATCAGGGCTATTCCCCAAAAATCAGGCTGAGCTGTTTTTGTTCCGGCCTTGGCAATTGCATTGATATCAAATAACGATGATGTGTAGGCATCGATAAAGATCTGCTGGTTCCATCCGTCAACCAAGCTGTAAGTGAGGTTGTTGATGTTGCCCCTGAATGGATTGGCTGACATCATGTATCCAGAATAACAATCGGCATTTAAATTTTGGTCTAGCTGGTAATTTCCCTCTTCGCCAAAAATGGCGGTTTGAATGGCCGGGTATATTAACCCAACCTGAAACTGCTTGCTGTTTAAGCCTGTATTATCGGTATTGTATTTTTCGAAGTTTTTTGTACAACTGGTAAACTCTAATAACATCAACGAAAGCAAAGCCGCTATGCAATACGTGCTTCCGAAGCGTATGATTGATTTATAATATGTTTTCATCATTTTTATTTTAAAAGGTGAATATTTTATAAGGTAACATTCAGGTTAAAACCGATGTTACGTGTTGCAGGCTGATTAAACACATCCACGCCTGAAAGCCCGTTTCCTGAAGACATAGTAACTTCCGGATCGAAAGGTGCTTTCTTATAAAAATATATAAGGTTTCTTCCCACTACTGATAGCCTTAAGCTCTTAACAGGCCCTTTTGTGAATGGTAAAGTATATCCTAAAGACGCCTCACGTAAACGGACTACAGTTGCACTGTATATGTAATCTTCAGTAATACCTGCGCGGCCACCAACTGTGCTGTACCATGTTTTAGGGTCAACACTGGTAATTGCCGAACCTGTTGCAGCGTCAACACCGTTTATTTTTACCCCACCGTTGCTTCTTGCATCGCCCGATACTTTTGAAACACCATACTGGTCCATCATCGCTTGTGTAAGCGAAAGCACCTGGCCGCCAAACTTGCCATCAACAAGGAAGCTTAAACTGAACCTGTTGTACTTAAAGCTGTTATTCCAGCCTAACTGCAGTTTCGGGCTTGGGTTACCAATGTAGTTATACCCGTTGTTTACTTCAGGTGTACCGCCGGCCCCAATCAGGATGCGGCCTTGTGCATCGCGTTTAAAGGTAACGCCATAAATATCACCATATGAACCGCCTGTATTTAAAACAGACTCATAGGTATTATTAAAATTTGGTGTTAAAATAAACTGGTTAATGCCATCTTTTGAATCAACATCTATCACTTTGTTCTTATTGGCCGAACCGTTAATAGAGGTATTCCAGCTAAAAGCTGTGCTTTTTATTACATCATAACCCAGCATAAATTCTACGCCTGAGTTTTGGATATTACCCGCATTAACATAGCCCTGGGAAAATGTAGTGGTGTAAGAAGGTATAACTTTAATAAACTGATTCAGCGTGTTTGATTTATAATAAGTAAAGCTGAAGCTTAACCTGTCATCAAAAAAACGAAGATCGGTACCTAATTCAAATGATTTTGTTTTTTCAGGTTTTAACAAAGGAAACGGAGCAACAGAATTTAAAAGCACACCGCCGCCAGTGTTAAAGTGTGTTAAAGGGTTGGTAACATACGGTGGTACGGTATTGCCCACCTGCGCATAAGTGCCTCTAACTTTGGCGTAAGTGATCTCTTTTGGCAACTCAAACATTTGGTTTAATATTAAAGATAAACCTGCCGATGGATAAAAATAAGAGTCGTTAGGTGTAAATGCCAGGTTTGATGACCAGTCGTTTCTGCCGGTAAGTGTAAGGTATGCCCAGTTTTTGTACGATAAGTTTACATTGGCAAATACCGATTGGATTTGATTATGATTTTCTTGCAACGCAGATACCGGGGATCCGCCTGGAAGAACAACAATGTTTTGAGGTGTAAAAACATTTGGGATAGTTAAACCCGGTGCTGTGTAGCTATTACTCACATCAGGGCCAGTTACAGTGCCGTTTGTAATGGCATCTGTTATACTGCCGCCAAGCACTCCATCAACTTTAAAATCAGACTTACCAGGTACGGTAAAAGTAAGTAGTAAATCGCCATATTTTTGTTCGGTAGTTTGATTGCTCAACAAAAGCTGCCCGTTTGCTTTAGCTAATACAGGATTAGTGCCTGCGTACAGATCCTGCTCATATATATCATTGCTGCGGTCAATATTTCCCCGTGCCTGTATGTTTAACCATTTGGTAATATCATACTTAGCGCTGGCATTTATTAAAATGCGGTTACGCTGTGCAGTATTAGGATTCCTGTTAATTATCCACCATGGGTTTTGCTGTACATCTTCATTAAAAGGCCAGTTTTGTGTTGGTGCGCCATTGCCACCGGCTACAGGCGGCAGTTCAAACTGGGTTTTGTATGGGGTTATGTCCAATCCTCTTGGAAACAAGTACAAACCGGTTAACGGGTTTAAATATAAACCAAGGCCCGGGCTGTTATTTATTTTTTGAGTGATGTAATTTACGTTACCGTCAACAGTTAATTTATTATTCAAAAAATGGCCTGTTTCACGGAAGTTAAGGTTGTTACGGCCTAACTTATTGCCTGGCTCAACACCTTTAGCGGTTGTATTTGCATAAGAGAAATAAGATTGTGCAATATCAGATCCGCCTGAAATATTGATAGAATTTGTCCAGTTTGTACCGGTTTGATAGAACTGGGATAAGTTATCAGTAGCTCCTGATATTGGCGCGCCCCAGCTGGTTGTCGCCCCTGCTGATGTTTGGCCATAGCTGTTCTGAAACTCCGGCTTGTAAGCAATATGATCCGAAGTAAAAGATGATGAAAAATTTATCTGGGTTTTTCCGGCTTTTCCTTTTTTAGTAGTGATCAAAATAACGCCATTTTGTGCCTGGCTGCCATATAAAGCCGAAGCTGATGCGCCTTTTAATACAGAAATGCTTTCAATATCATCGGGGTTAAGGTTTGAGATCCCATCGCCGCCATCCTGGTTTGCGCTAACGCCCATAACGCCGCCACCCTGGCCTACATTTGTTCCGTAGGTGCTATTAGGTTGTCCGTTTGCGTTTGCGCCATTTGAAATAGGGATGCCGTCAACCACATATAGTGGCTGGTTGTTACTGCCGGCTGATTTATTACCTCTTAATATAACTTTTGCCGAGCCGCCAACACCAGAAGCGCTGGGCGAAATGGTTACACCTGAAAGCTTGCCGTTAAGCGAGTTCATCAGGTTATCACTTTTTACCCGGGTAAGCTCATCACCTGATACTTGCTGGCTGGCGTAAGTGATTGATTTTTCAGACTTTTTAATGCCCAGAGCCGTTACCACAACTTCATTAAGTTGTTTCGAGTCTTCAACAAGCACAATAGATAGCGTTTGCGACGAGATGGTTACTTCCTGCTTAAGGTAACCTAAATAGCCAACAACAAGCACTTCGCCAATATTGGCATCTATAGTAAACTTACCATTTACGTCCGTTTGCGTCCCCCGCGAAGTTCCTTTTACTAAAATGCTTGCGCCAATTACCGGCAGCCCGCTAACGTCTTTTACTGTGCCGTCAATTTTAAGCGCTTTATTACTTTCAAGTGCAGCCACATTGAGTGCAGGGATCTCACCTGTATTTTGAGCTACTCCAATGTAATTACCAACCTCTTTAAACTGCAATAATGTTTTATCATGCAATTGATCCAGCACTTCTGTCAGCTGCTGGTTTTTTATGTGAAGGGTAAGGGGGGGCAGGCCGTTAATTACCTGCTCGTCATAAACAAATGTAACCCTGGCCTGTTGTTCAATAAGTTTAAAAACTTTTTTAACACTTACTTTTTCAACGTTTAAATTCATTTCCTGCGCGCGGGTGCCCGTGGCCATCAGGATGGTTGTGCAACATACTTGTATACCAATAATTATTGTAGAAATGCGCATGCATTTTCGGAGTATGGGCAATACTTTGCCGTAAAAATTTATCATATTTGTTTGGTTTAATATTCAAGGTTAAACTAAAGCCGTCTGTATATGGGTCTCAAGCATATATGCAGGGGCTGCTAAAATTCCGGGGGCATTCATCGTGTTCCCGGTTTTTTCCTTTCTTAGCTGCTAAGTCCGGAGGTTTATTTAATAACTACTGTACTGTCATTGGCCATTTGATATTTAAAATGTTTGGTGAAACTTAAAATTTCCATAATGGTGTCAAGGCGTTGGTTACCTAACGTTATGGAGATCCGCTCATCGAGCAACTTTTTATTGTCTACTCTTATATGTGTATTATATTGCTTCTCTATTGCTTTGAATATATTATTCAAATTTTCCTGCTCAAAAACAAGC